>Ga0302140_10000097_pt1 | contig 91246 bp, 86 predicted proteins | sample I_Bog_E1_1_FD_202095 | JGI IMG/M metagenome (GOLD analysis project Ga0302140, IMG submission 202095) | Peat permafrost microbial communities from Stordalen Mire near Abisko, Sweden - I_Bog_E1_1 | ecosystem: Environmental > Terrestrial > Soil > Wetlands > Peat | place: Sweden: Abisko, Stordalen... | reverse complement strand
ACATGGTTTACGGATATGAAGAAGCAGGCGGCGGGGTTGGGCGTGCCGATGGATGTGCCGTTTCGAGATATGAGCGAAGAGGCGCGCGAGATTGTGTTGAGGGGCAAGGGAAGCTTCGAGGGCGTGTATGGATTTTTTGCGCAGATGGAGCGCAAGAAGTACAAGCTGCATGTGCGAGTGATGCTGAGCAAGTATCGCGGCTATGCGGAGTGCCCTGATTGTCGCGGCCAGAGACTGCGTGCTGAGGCCCGATCGGTGCGGATCAACGGGCTGAATATCTGCAAGGCGACGGCGCTGACGATTGCGAAGGCGAAGGAGTTTTTTGAATCGCTGAAGTTATCGCCGATGCATGAGGAGATAGCGGGACCGATTTTGCATGAAGTGCGGCAGCGGTTGAATTTTTTGGATGCGGTGGGGCTCGAATATTTGACATTGGATCGGCTGGCTTCAACGCTGTCGGGCGGAGAGGCGCAGCGTATTCAACTGGCGACTTCGCTGGGCTCGCGGTTGGTTGGCGCGCTGTACGTGCTCGATGAGCCGTCGATTGGATTGCACACGCGGGACACGGCGCGGCTGATTCACATACTCGAAGAGCTGCGGGATTTGGGTAACACGATCATCGTGGTGGAGCACGATGCGGATGTGTTGAGGGCTGCCGACCATCTGCTGGATCTGGGACCGGGTGCGGGTGAGTTTGGAGGCAAGCTGCTGTCGCAGGGCGTGCTGGCGGAGATTGAGGCCGATCCGAATTCGCTGACGGGAAGGTATCTTTCGGGACAGATCACGATACCGGTGCCGACGCGACGACGGGAACCGGGTAGAGAACGATTGGTGTTGCGCGGGGCGACGGCGAATAATCTTCATGGATTAGACGTGGAGATTCCGCTGGGCATGCTGGTGGCGATCACCGGTGTTTCGGGCTCGGGTAAGTCGACGCTGGTGCATCAAGTATTGTTTCGCGCGGTGGCGCGGGCATTGGGGCAGAGCGATGGGTCCGATCCTAGTGGTGTGTTCAAGTCGCTAACGGGGACGGAGCGGCTGAATGACGTGGTGCTGGTGGACCAGACGCCGATTGGGCGGACGCCACGGTCGAATCCGATTACGTATATCAAGGGATTCGATTTGATTCGCGAACTGTATGCGTCGCAACCGGAGGCGAAGAAGCTATCGCTGACGCCGGGACACTTTTCGTTTAATGTGCCGGGAGGCAGGTGTAATACGTGCGAAGGCGATGGGACCGTCACCGTTGAGATGCAGTTTTTGGCGGACGTGGAACTGCCTTGTGAAGACTGTAACGGGACGCGGTATCAGACGAAGGTGCTCGAAGTTCATTACAAGGGCAAGAGTATTCACGATGTGCTGCAGATGACGGTGAAGGAAGCGCTAAGGTTTTTTGTGGGACAGACACGACTGCTGGATAAGCTGGCGGTGCTCGATGAAGTGGGGTTGGGATACTTGCGGCTGGGGCAGTCGGCGACGACGCTGTCGGGTGGTGAGGCGCAACGGGTGAAGCTGGCCGCGCATCTGGCGCAGGTAAGGTCGGCGAATGCGAATGCCAAGCCTTCGCAGGCGAGTCGGGTGCTTTACATTCTGGATGAACCGACGACGGGATTGCACTTTGACGATGTATCGAAGCTGTTGACGGCGTTTCGAAAGCTGATTGATGGGGGCGGTTCGCTGATTGTGATTGAGCACAATCTGGATGTGATCAAGAGCGCGGACTGGGTGATCGATATGGGGCCGGAGGGCGGCGAGGGTGGCGGTCTCATCGTGTCGGAAGGGACGCCGGAGGAGATTGCGGCGAATCTGCATTCGCATACGGGTAAGTGGCTGGCGAAGGTGTTGTAGGTGGAGTTGTGAGGGCGAGATGCACTGAAGAACAGAAGCAGATTCTTCGCTCACCACCCCCAAACTGAAAAGCGTTTGGGCCCCGTTCGCTCAGAATGACACAGTCGAATTTATATGTTGTAGATTCACTTTTTTTGCTTAAAGGAGACGGCGGGCGAGATGCGGTTGAGGATACTGTTTTTGCCGACCATGCGGACGAATAGCTGATGCTTGCCGGGGGCGAGACTGTCGAGCGGGTAAGTGCCGGTGGCGGATGCGGGTAGAGTTGCCGCTAGAGTCAGGTCTTTTCCGTTGCGCGAATCGTAGATTTCGATGTGGGAGACGGTGGAGATGCTGGCATAAGTCGAATTAGTTGGGTCGAGATTCCAGACTAGATTATTGCTGTCGATGTGGGCGCTGACGGTGTAGCAGTTATCGATTCCGGATTCGATTTCGGTGCCTTCGTTGTAGTCGTTCCAGGTGGCGATCTGGAGAAATGGCAGCGGAGTGGTGGTATAGAACTTATTGCTCTCAGTGAGAGAGGCCAGCCAGGTTTGGCCGCATTTCTGATCCATGATGCGATTGGTTCCCCAGGTGGAGAGAAAGCTGTCGAAGCCTTTAAATGCGCCGCCCCAGACAAGTTGATTTGGATACTTCAAGGCTGCTTGATAAAAGTGGTCGAGAGTGCCTGCGTCGGAAGGGCCCGCGATGTTGGTGGATGCTTGATCGCGAGCCGGATCGGTACCTTGGGGCTTAAGCCAATAGTAGGAGCCTGATGAAGCGGCGTGGGTAAAGCCCACGGTGTTTTCAAAGATGATGAGCGGCGTGCCGTTGTCGGCGTTGTAAGGGGCTTTGGCGCAATTGGTAGGCAGGTACTGGTTCCATTCGTTGACGTGAATCCAGACATCGGTCCAGGAGGGTGCGGGGCCGGTGGTGGGAATGGATTGGTCGTCCGGAAAGACCAGGACGATGGGGTGGCCATTCACTTTTTGATAGGCGTCGTTGCCCCAATGATGGCCGTTCATGTAGCACATGTCGTTGCGAAGATGAGCGACGACGCAGTCTTCGTAGCTACCACCTTTTCTTCCACTGCAACTCGTGCCCGTGGTGCCGGGAATGCCGGTGGAAGTGACGTGATATCCAGTGGAAGGGCCGTCAATCATGATGAAATACATGAGGTCGCACTGCTGCGGACCGCTGCAGTGGTGGGCGTCGAGGTATGCCTGCATCTTGAGGGCGGCGGCGTCATCGCTGGTGCCTGCGCCTTCCCAGTTTATGATGACGCCATCGAGGTGGCGGCGTTTCATATCTTCTGCCTGGGCGGCAACTGTGGCGGCATCGTTGGCGGTATAGCCGGTTTGAACGTTGTTGTGGCAGTAGGGAGTTTCAGAGTTGGTGCAGAAGCCGGCCATCATAAGAGCGAAGATTTTTGTGTCGGCGCCATGGTTGAGATATGCGTGTGGGTCTTCATCGGAGACATTGCTGGCGGGTTGGTCGAACTGAGGTGTGGCTACTTGGGGGCGCGTATCGACGTGGCCGCTGAACGGTTTTTGGCAGTGGGCAGGCAAGGGGCTGCTGGTGGGGCAGGCGGAGGTGTTGTTGGCGGTGAGAGAGGCCAGCGTGGTTTGCGGGTGCGCGCGGGCGCAGAAGAGAAGTGTGACAGTGAGGGCGAGCAACCAAGCTTGCGGACCAGGTCTTCGACCGTGTGATTTCGTACTTTCCCACCCGCTTTGGTACCAGAACAAGCGGTCGAAAACCCGATTATCTGGCGAGAGAATAGCGACATCGCTTTCCCACCCAACTTTGGTACAAGAACGGGCGGTCAGAAACCTATTGATTCGGCGAGAAAATAGTGACATGGCTTTCCCACCGACTTCCCTAAAAAACGCGGAAATGGATGGGGCACCCGTCAACTTGATGTGAGATCTGGCGTGAACTATCGGAATACCTCGAAGAGATTTGATCCTTCTCTTAAGTAAGACGTCACTGCGCGGATTCTGGTTTGCCGTCGCGAAGACGGGAGATGGCGAGGGGGTTCGCGTCCTGGAGTTCACGAGGCAGGAGAGATTGAGGGAATCCTTGAAAGCAGACGGGGCGGGCGAAACGATAGATGGCGAGTGATCCGACGGAGGTGAAGCGGGGATCGGAGGTGGAGGGGTAGGGGCCGCCGTGAACCATGGCGTGGGTGACTTCGACGCCGGTGGGGAAGGCGTTGAAGATGAGGCGGCCGGCTTTTTGTTCGAGGATGTGAACGAGTTCGCGATGGGCGAGGAGGTCGTCTTCATCGCCGAGTAGAGTTGCGGTGAGATGGCCGTCGAGGGCGCGGGCGGCGCGGATGTAGTCGTCAGTATTGTCGCAGTGGACGAGCAAAGTGTCGGGACCGAAGATTTCTTCGGCGAGTTGAGGTTGGCCGAGGAGTTGATCGAGACAGACGGTGAAGAGCTTCGACTGGGCGGAGAAGCTGGTCTCAGAGGCGTGGGTGGAGGAGACGGCAGCGAGGGGGACGCTTTGGGCGCGAGATTCGCTGGCGCGGACGTACTCGCGGGCGATGCCGGCGGTGAGCAGAGTGAAGGGCTGGGACTTTTCGACGAGGGACTTGAGTTCGTTAAAGAATGCGGGGCCGTCGGGGGATTCTGGAACGAGGACGATGCCGGGCTTGGTGCAGAACTGGCCGGAGCCTAGGGTGAAGGAACCGAAGAGGCTTTGGGCGAGGGCGGCGGGACCTTTGCGCAGAGCGCCGGGAAGGACGAAGACGGGATTGCCGCTGGACATTTCAGTGAAGCAGGGGATGGGATCGCGACGGGCGGCGGCGAGGTCCATGAGGGCGCGGCCGGCGCGGAGCGAACCGGTGAAGGCGACGGCGCGGATGAGGGGATGCTTGACCAGGGCTGTGCCTACCGAGATGCCGGAGTCAAAGAGCATGGTGAAGACGCCGGGATGAAGGCCTTCGGCGGCGACGGCGTCGGTGATGATTTCGGCGGCTAGTTCACTGGTGCCGGGATGAGCGGGGTGGGCCTTGACGACGACGGGGCAACCGGAGGCGAGGGCTGAGGCTGTGTCGCCGCCGGCTACGGAGAAGGCGAGCGGGAAATTACTGGCGCCGAAGACGGCGACGGGGCCCAGAGGACGGAGCATGGAACGGATGTCGGGACGAGGCAGGGGCTGGCGATCGGGCAGGGCGGGATCGATGCGGGCCTGGACCCAGGAACCCTCTTCAACGACGGAGGCGAAGAGGCGGAGCTGACCGGCTGTGCGGCCGACTTCGCCAAGCAGGCGCGGCATGGGCAGGGCGGTTTCGAGATGAGCGCGGTCGGCTAGGACTTGCTTGTGGGATTCAAACTGGTCGGCGATGCGGCGCAGGAAGGCGGCCTTGGTTTTGCCGGAGGTCTGCGCGTAGGCGGCGAAGGCTTCGGAGGCGAGTTGAACTGCTTCGTCTGCTTCAGAGGGAGACGCGGAGAAGTAGAGAGGGTCGAGGGGCGCGCCGGTCTGGGGGTTGAAGGCCTGAAAAGAGGCGGTGTTGCCCGAGGTGCGACGAGAGCCGAGAAACGATTGTCCTGTGAGTTCCATATCAGTAGGAATTATGCCGCATTGAGGTGGGGCGTTTGCCATAAGGTGCGTGGATTCGATAGAAGGGTTCATCGCATTGTTTGTGGGACGGATGAATTGAACTGGGGTTTGCCGGAATTTACGGGACGGACGGACTCGCAGGGGAGGATTGTTGAGTATTTCTAGACATGTGTCGGCGTCACTGGCAGAGGACTTGGAGGCTCCGCTGATTCCTCGGGGGCGGAGGGTGCCGTTTATTGTCGTGACCGCGCTGTTTTTTCTGTGGGCGATTCCGAACAATCTCAACGACATTTTGATCAAGCAGTTTATGAAGTCATTTGCGATGAATCGCTCGAGCGCGGCGCAGGTGCAGATGGCGTTTTACCTGGGGTATTTTCTGCTGGCGATACCGGCGGGGCAGTTGATGCGGCGGGTGGGATATAAGACGGGGGTGGTAACGGGGCTGGTGTTGCTGGGCGGGGGCTGCTGGATGTTTTGGCCGGCGGCGAATGCGGGAAGCTATCAGCTTTTCTTGGCGGCGGAGTTTGTGATTGCGAGCGGATTGTCGTTTTTGGAGACGGCAGCGAATCCGTTTATCGCGCAGCTGGGGCCGTCGGGGTCGAGTGGGCGGCGACTGAATTTGTCGCAGGCGTTTAATCCGCTTGGCTCGATCACTGCAGTGTTGATCGGGACGCTGTTTATTTTTTCGGGCGTGGAGTTGACGCGGGCTCAGACGGCGACGATGCAGGCGGCGGGAACTTACAGCGCTTATCTTCATGCGGAGACGATGCGGGTGGTGACGCCGTATATTGTGCTGGGCGCGGTGGCGCTCTGTTGGGCCGTGATGGTGATGCTGACGAAGTTTCCGGCAGTGGGCGTCGAGGATGTGTCGCGGGACTCGGTGGTGAGCCTGGGCGATGTGAGCTTGTGGGAATGGCATTTTGTGGCGGCCGTGCTGGCGCAGTTTTTGTATGTGGGCGCGCAGGTGGGGACGTGGAGTTACTTCATTCCGTATGTGGAAACGGCGACGGGCGTGGGGGAAAAGGCGGCGGGCTTTATGCTGACGGCCACGCTGGGGGCGTTCGCGGTGGGGCGGTTCAGCTCGGCTTGGTTGATGCGGTATTTTCCGGCGCGGGTATTGCTGGGTGTTTACGCGGTCGTGAATGTGGTGCTGGGATTGGTGGCGGTTACGAATTCAAACTGGCTGGGCGCGGTGTGCCTGCTGACGACGAGCTTGTTTATGTCGATGATGTTTCCGACTATTTTCGCGCTGGGTTTGAAGGGGATGGGAACGAAGACCAAGACGGCGGGATCGCTGATGGTGATGGCGATTTTAGGCGGGGCGCTGCTGACGAAGCTGATGGGGATTGTGGGCGATGCGCGGGGCTTGCAGACGGCTTACATGGTGCCGGTGGGGTGCTTCGTGGGCGTTGCGGTGTATGCGTGGTTGTGGGCGGAGAGAAGGGGCGCGAGTTGAGTTGGATGGGACCGATCCCGTCATTCGGAATGCCAGGAAGGAACAAGTCAATCCTCGGGCATATTCTTCCCCGGTCCCAAAAGCGGGACCGGGGGCACCCGCACCCAGTTTTATTTCTTGGGGGTGAAGGACCGCGTTTTGAAACGGGACGGTTTTGCCGAAACAGTCTGACTCATCTCTTCATTCGGCGATGACGGGATTGGTGAGGGAGCCGAGGCCCTGGACGGTGACGGTGACGGATTCGCCGGGTTGGAGCCAGCGTTTGGGGGTGCGGCCGAGACCGACGCCGGGAGGGGTTCCGGTGGAAACGATGTCGCCGGGGAGTAGCGGAGTGATCGAGGATAAGTACTCGATGAGCTCGGGAATCTTGAAAATCAGCTCGCGGGTATTGGAGTTCTGGAGCTGTTCGCCGTCGATGGTGAGGCCGATAGCAAGCTGATGAGGATCTTCGATTTCGTCGGCGGTAACGATGGCGGGGCCGAGCGGGCAAAAGGTGGGAAAGCTTTTGCTGAGGGACCATTGGGTTGATGCGAATTGGACGTCGCGGGCGCTGACGTCGTTGACGATGGTATAGCCGTAGACGTGGTCGCGCCATGCGGACGCGGGAATGCGATAGCCGCCTGTGCAGATGACGAAAGCGAATTCCGCTTCATAGTCGGGCTGGGTGGAGTTGCGGGGCAGGATGATCGGCTCGCCAGGGCCAATGATCGAAGAAGTCAATTTGAAAAAGACAACGGGTGTGGTGGGGATGGCCATGCCGGACTCGATGGCGTGATCGCGGTAGTTGAGTCCGATGGCGAAGATGCGCGGCGGGTTGGCGAGCGGCGCGTGCAGGCGGACCTGAGCTAAGGGAAATGATGGGCCGTGTGGCGCAACGGCGAGACCGCTGGTGATGGCGGCGATGGCATTGGGGTATTCAACGCCTAGATCGACGATTGTGTTGTTCGAGAGCAGAGCGCCGGGGCGAATAACACCATCCGTAGCAGAGAAAGAAACGAGCTTCATGCAGGCCCTCCTGGCCGTTGTGGAAAGAAAGATGACGGACTCTAGTGTCGCGTGGTGATTCCGAAGTGCATAGAGGAACAAAAGCAGATTCTTCACTCACCACCCCCGAACTGAAAAGCGTTCGGGGCCCCGTTCGTTCAGAATGACAGCCTTCCGATTTTCTGTGGGCTTCAGAGACGGGAGGCTAGGCTGCGGTCCAGCCGCCGTCGATGGAGAGGAGCGCGCCGGTGATGAAGGCAGCTTCGTCGGCGGCGAGGTAGCGAACCATGGAGGCGATTTCGTGAGGTTGGCCGAGGCGACCGATGGGTTGACGGGCGCGAAGTTCGATGCGGGTTTCTTCCTTGTTGTGCTTATGGAATTTTTCGAGATAACCCTCGACGAATGGGGTTTCAACGGTGCCGGGACAGATGCAATTGACGCGCAGAGTCTTGGGGTATTCGACGGCGAGCTGGCGGGACATGGCGATGACGGCGCCCTTGGTGGTGCAGTAGGCGAAGCGCTGCTTGATGCCGACCTGGCCGGCGACGGAGGCGAGATTGATGATAGAGCCGACGTGCGAGTCATCGGAGGCGGCGAGTAGCAGGGGCATGAAGGCGCGGGTGACGAGATAAACGGCGCGGACGTTGACGTTGAGGAGGCGGTCGAAGTCATCCGGCTCGGTGGCTTCGATGGAGCCGACGTGGCCGATGCCGGCGTTGTTGACGAGGATGTCGAGACGATCGATTTGCGAAGTGGCCGCGGCGATCGAGTCAGGACTTGTGACGTCGAGAGGCAAGGCCTTGGCGGAACCGATGGAGGCGGCCAGCGACTGAGCAACCGGAAAATTGATGTCGGCGATCCAGACGAAAGCCCCGGCGCGGACGAGTTCTTTGACGGTGGCTTCGCCAATGCCGCTGGCTCCGCCGGTGACGAGTGCGTGGCGGCCATCGAGACGAAACGGCTGAGTGGATGAGGATGCGTCAGGAATGGGATTGGGAGAGATGCTCATGGAAAATTCAGCCCCTTGGTTTCGATGTCGCGTTGTGCCGATTCAAGGATAACGGTTGTGGCCTCGGTGGTGGTGAGGGCACGTGTCACAACTGAATCGATGATGGTGGCGAAGGCGGCCATGTGCGGGCCGGCGGGAAGCTGGCGTGCGCAAAGGGAGATTTGTTCGATTGCGGTGTAAGCGGGAATTTGGGTCTGGAGCGTGGGGTTGCGCCAGGTGGAGAGACGCACGCCGACTGCGCCGTGACGGGTGATGGCGAGATCGCGTTCGGGGGTGGCGATGAAGCGGAGGAAGTCCCAGGCGATTGGTTTGTGGCGCGATCCGGAGCCCATGGCGAGCGCCCAGAAGACGGAGAGAGAGAGGGGAGCAACGCCGGCGGTGGTGGGGATGGGGGCGATGGCGACTTTGCCGGCGAGCGGCGAGCCCGAACGACTGGAGCGGGCGGCGAAACCAAACCAGTTGGCCATCATGGCGACTTCGCCATTGAGGAAAAGATCGCCGGATTGAGTGGAGTCGAGTTGGGGCGAACGAGGGTGGCAGGCTGAGGGATCGCGAACGATGCGGCGGTAGAAGTCGAGGGCGGCGATGGCCTGGGGCGAGTCGATGCGGGGATGGCCGGTGGAGTGGAGGAGTTCGCCGCCACGGCTCCAAAGCTGGAGGGCGAAGTCATAAAGGGTATTGTGGCCGTCGGGGAAGGCGGCGAAGACGGTGCCGTAGAGGTTGTTGGCGGGGTCGGTGAGGAAACGCGCGGTTTGCTCAAACTCCTGCCATGTGACGGGTGGAGCGAGGTCGCGACCGAATTGCGCGCGAAAATAAGAGCGGCGGGCAGGATCGGCGAAGATATCGCTGCGATAGACGAGGCATTCGGGGCCGTCATGCCAGGGTAGGGATGAGAGGCATTCACCGAAGATTAAAGGTTTGACAAGGGAAGCGGGCCAACCTTGAGGCCAATCGGGAATGGGGAAGCGATGTTGCCAGGGCGAGAGGTCTTCGAGGGCGCCGGTACTGAGGCCTTCCGCGAGCCAGTCGGTCACCAGGAGGGCAAGATCGAAACGGCCATCGCGCAGGCCTCTCTCCGCAATAGCCTGACGGTGAAGGTCATGAATGCCCAGGGAGACTACCTCAATTTCGACGCCGGGGTGCAGGGATTCAAAGAGACGCGCTTGTTCGGCGAGAGCGTTCTCGAAGTCGGAATAGTTGCGCAGGGCGATGCGAAGTTGCGTCATGAGTTTACCTGAGAACTTCCTAGGGCCAGCAGGAAGATTGATTGAAAGAGCAGCCGCAGTATACACGTGGGCGCGAAGTTGGAGGATACTGGAGAGTTGCTTGAGCGGGCAGGCGAAAGGGGATTCCAGTGGCGTTGCTGAACGAGGACAGGCTTTTTCCGGCGGAAGAGAAAACGCGCGCGATTGCGAAGAGGATTTACGAAGGGATCAGGGCGCTGCCAATTGTGAGCCCGCACGGGCATACACAGGCTGGATGGTTTGCGCGCAATAAGCGATTCGCCGATCCGGTGGCGCTGTTTGTGCAGCCAGACCACTATGTGTTTCGCATGTTGTATAGCCAGGGGATTTCGCTGGAAGATTTGGAGATTGGGAACACACCTGTTGAGGATCCGCGCGAGGTGTGGAAGATTTTTGCGAGTAATTATCACTTGTTTCGCGGGACGCCGACGCGGCTGTGGCTCGACTTTGCATTTCAAGAATTATTTGGGATGACGGAGCGATTGTCAGCGAAGACAGCGGATAAGTATTACGACGCAATTGAAGCGAAGTTGGCAACGGCGGAGTTTTTGCCGCGAGCGCTGTATGAGCGATTTGGGATTGAAGTGTTGGCGACCACGGATTCGCCGCTTGATTCGCTCGCGGATCACCAGGCGATTCTCATCTCAAAGTGGAAGGGTAGAATTCTGCCGACGTTTCGACCTGATCCAGTGGTCGATCCGCAGTATCCAGGGTTTCTTGAAAATGTGCGAACGCTGGGCGCACTGACGGGCGAGGATACGACGAAGTGGCGCGGGTATTTGCGGGCATTGGCGAAGAGGCGCGAATACTTCAAATCGCTGGGCGCGACGGCAACCGATCATGGGCATCCGACAGCGCTGACGGAGGACCTGAGTGAGACGAGCGCGGCGACACTGTTTGACGAGATATTGGCCAGAAAGACTTATGACGCCGATGTGGAGATATTTCGCGGGCAGATGTTGACGGAGATGGCGCGGATGAGCCTGGAGGATGGGCTGGTGATGCAGATACATCCGGGCGCGGTGCGGAACCACAATGCAGCCTTGTATGAGCGCTACGGACGGGATATGGGCGCGGACATTCCGCAGCCGACGGGATATGTGGAGGCGCTGCGACCGCTGTTGAATCGGTTTGGCAATGAGCCACGGTTGTCGATCATTTTATTCACGCTGGATGAGACGGCGTATAGCCGCGAACTGGCGCCGTTGGCGGGGCATTACCCTTGCTTGAAGCTGGGTCCGCCGTGGTGGTTTCACGATAGCCCGGAGGGGATGCGGCGGTTTCGCGAGACGGCAACGGAGACGGCGGGTTTCTACAATACGGTTGGATTTAACGACGATACACGGGCGTTTTTGTCGATTCCGGCGCGGCATGATGTGGCGCGAAGAATGGATGCAGGATTCCTGGCGCGATTGGTTGCCGAGCATCGTCTGGATGAAGACGAAGCGGTGGAAGTGGCGCACGAATTGACGGTGGGATTGGTGAGGAAGGCGTACAAACTTTAGAGAGTGCTCGTCTGGGAGATGCCAGTTGCGGACCTCCCCTCGTGGGTTGCGGGCTTGGGTGGTGAATGCGAAGTGTACCGAAGGACAACAGCAGATTCTTCGCACACCACCCCCGAACTGAAGGACGTTCGGGGCCCCGTTCGCTCAGAATGACAGGCGATTTTGTATTGCGTATTTCAGCTCAGGATTACAGCGTGGTAAAGATGAGAGGTTCAGAAATAAGAATCAGAGATTAGCACGAACTTCGGCTAATACTTTCAAGTAAGCGCGGGCGGTTTCAGTAATGAATTCGGGGGCGTCGGCGTCAATGGCGGCGAGGTTGACGAGGTCGCTGCCAACGCCGAGAGCACGAGCACCGGCGCGGATAAAGCTCTCGGCTGATTGGACGGTGACGCCGCCGGTAGGGATCAGCTTGAGGTGAGGAAAGGGCGCGAGTAGAGACTTGAGATAGCTGGCTCCGCCCATTGCAGAGCAGGGAAATATCTTGACGTAGTCCGCGCCTGCGCGCTCGGCGGTGATGACCTCAGTGGGCGTGAGAGCACCAGGGATGGAAAGCTTTTTGTGCGCCTTGGTAACGGCGATGACGTCGGGGTGGAAGCTGGGACTGACCACGAACTCCGCGCCGGCCTCGATGGTGGCTTCAGCTTGATCGCCGGTGGTTACGGTGCCGGAACCAAGTAATAAATCTGAGCCGTATTCGAGTTTGAGTTCGCGGAGGAGATCGATGGCTCCGGGGACGGTCATGGTGACTTCAACGATGGTGACGCCGCCAGCGATCATGGCTCTGACAACGGCATGGGCCTGGGCGGGAGTGCGGGCGCGAAGTACGGGAATGAGGCCTACGCGTTCGATGATTTCAGCGGTTGTTTCCGGCATCTTCGATTCCTCTGGCTAATGCTGATTGACTATGTTGAACTAGCGTGCAATGCGGGCGGAGCCACCTTTCATGGCGCGCTCTACCTCAGCGAGAGTGGCCATGCTGGTGTCACCGGGAGTGGTCATGGCCAAGGCGCCGTGGGCGACACCGCAGCGAACGGCCCATTCGATGGGCTTAGCCGTAAGCAGGCCGTAGATTAGACCGGATGCGAAGCTATCGCCTCCGCCGACGCGATCGAGAATATCGATGTCGCGCTGGGGAACGTGGACGATTTGATCTTGATAAAGAGCGATGGCGCCCCAGGCATTGCGGCTGGCGGTGTGAGCGGTGCGAAGCGTGCTGGCGATGAGCTTGAGATTTGGATAAGCGGCAGCGACTTCGCGAAGCATCTCTTCATAAGCGGCGATGGGGAGTTCGGCGAAGTCGTCGGTGACGCCTTTGGGATGGACGCCGAGCATGGCGGAGAAATCCTCTTCATTGCCGAGGAGCAGATCGACTTTGCGGACGAGTTCACGATTGACCTCCTGGGCTTTGACTTTGCCGCCGATGCTCTTCCAAAGCGAATCGCGAAAATTGAGATCGTAGGAGATGGGTGTGGCGTGAAGACGCGCTGCGTTCATTGCTTCAGCCGCGACATCGGCCGTGGAGGCAGAGAGGGCGGCAAAGATGCCGCCGGTGTGGAACCATCGCGCGCCATTGGGATCGCCGAAGATTGAAGCCCAGTCGAAGTCGCCCGGTTTGACCTGGCTGATGGCGGTGTGGCCGCGGTCGGAACAACCGGCGGCGGCGCGTATGCCGAAGCCGCGTTCGGTGAAGTTGAGACCATTGCGCACGGTGCGACCGACGCCGTCGTATGGGACCCACTGGAGGAGCGACGTGTCGACGCCGCCCTGGAGGATGAGGTCCTCGACAAGACGGCCGACGGAGTTTTCGGCGAGAACCGTGGCGATGGCGGTACGCATACTGAAACAGCGGCGGAGGCCGCGGGCTACGTTGTATTCGCCGCCGCCCTCCCACACTGCGAAATGGCGAGTGGCGTGGATGCGGCCTTCGCCGGGATCGAGGCGCAGCATGACTTCGCCTAAACTCAAACAATCCCAGCGGCGGTTAGAGTCGGGAACAATAATTGATTGCATGGAGACCTTTGTGTGACCAACTGAAACTTTATCGCATTGGGCAGGTGGTTTGCAGCAAGGAGTGGTCATGTCAAGTAAATCGGCTTACATGATAGATTGCTAGGGTTGGTGAAGTTGAGCCGATGGCCGCTGCGAATGGCATGGGTGGAGCGGTGACGTTGGCAGGAGTGAATGGAAGATGAGTACGAGTCTTTTTGATTTGAGCGGCAGGGTTGCGGTTGTTATTGGCGGTACTACTGGGCTGGGGCATGCGATCGCGCTGGGGTTGGCCGAAGCGGGCGCAGATGTGGTGGCGAGTTCGCGGCGAATGGAGCAAGTTACGAAGGTCGCGGATGAGATTGGCGCGCTGGGGCGGCGATCGTTGCGCGTGACGAGCGACGTGCTCGATCGAGCGTCGGTGCAGGCGTTGCACGATGTGGTGGTGAAAGAGTTTGGCAAGGTCGATATTTTGGTGAATGCGGCGGGTGTGACGCATAAGTCGGCGACGCTTGAAGTGGATGAGGGAGATTGGTCGCGGGTTGTAGAGACGAACCTGACGGGTACGCTGCGCGGATGCCAGATATTCGGAGCGACGATGGTTAAGGCGGGTTACGGGCGCATCATCAACATTGCGTCGTTGACTTCGTTTCTGGGGTTTTATCAGGTGGCTGCTTATTCGGCGAGCAAGGCGGCCGTGGCATCGCTGACCAAGGTGCTGGCGATTGAGTTGGCGCAGACGGGTGTGAATGTGAACGCATTGGCGCCGGGAGTGTTTCCGACACCACTGAACGCGTCGCTGATCCAGGGAACGCCGCGTGGTGAGGAACTAATTTTGCGCACGCCAATGCGCAGGTTTGGCGAAGCGAAGGAATTGGCTGGGGCGGCGATTTTTCTGGCTTCGGAGGCGGCTTCGTTTGTGACCGGCGAGATTATTGCGGTGGATGGCGGATTTTTAGCGAGCGGTGTGAATCAGTAGTACGGCGAGATTGTGACGATGAAGATAATTAATGCTTATGTGAACATCACATCGCCGGGAAGAAACTTTGTCACGTTGAAGATTGAGACGGACGAGGGGATCTATGGTCTGGGCGACGGTACGTTGAATGGTCGCGAACTCGCGGTGGCGAGTTATCTGACGGATCATGTCATTCCGTGCCTTGTGGGGCGCGATCCGTTTGAGACGGAAGATATATGGCAGTATCTCTATCGCGGACCTTATTGGCGGCGTGGGCCGGTGACGATGGCGGCCATTGGCGCGGTCGATGTTGCGCTGTGGGATATCAAGGGCAAGGCGCTGAATACGCCGGTGTATAACCTGCTCGGAGGCAAGAGTCGCGAGGGCGTGACCGTATATGCGCATGCCAACGGGAGAGATATCGATCATGCGCTCGAAGATGTAGCTCGGCAAAAGGAGTTAGGCTATAAAGCTATTCGTGTGCAGAGCGGATCGGCGGGCCTGGCGAGCACGTATGGAGTGGCTAAGAGCGCGGGGAGATATGAGCCAGCGGAGCGCGGGTTGCCCGCAGAGTATGAGTGGGCAACGGAGCCGTACCTGCGCCACGTGCCAGTGCTGTTTGCGAGGGTGAGAGAGGAATTTGGCGAAGAACTTCACTTATTGCATGATTGCCATCATCGCTTGACGCCGATCGAAGCGGGACGATTGGGTAAGGAGTTGGAGCCTTTTCAATTGTTCTGGCTGGAAGATCCAACACCGGCGGAGTTACAGGAAGGTTTCCGAGTGATTCGCGAACACACGACGACGCCGATCGCTGTGGGCGAGGTGTTCAATACGATTTGGGATGCGCATGACTTGATCCGCAATCAATGGATCGACTATATTCGCGCGACGGTTACGCATGCGGGTGGATTGACGCATTTGAAGAAGCTGGCGGATTTCGCGGAGTTATATCATGTGCGGACGGGATGCCATGGGGCCACGGATTTATCGCCGGTATGTATGGCAGCGGCGCTACATTTTGATACAGCGGTGCATAACTTCGGTATTCAGGAACACATGCCGCATACGGATGAAACGGATGCAGTTTTTCCGCATAATTTCTCATTTAAAGACGGCATGATGTATCCGGGCGATGCGCCGGGGTTGGGCGTTGACTTGGATGAGACGTTGGCTGCGAAGTATCCGTATCAACGGGCGTATCTGCCTATCAACCGCAAGTTAGATGGAACTTTAACCGACTGGTAGATGAATGTTCGATAGCGACGATCGCATTGAATTGATGGCAGAGGCGCCTGCGCTCGAGGGTAGGTGGACGATCTGCGCCATGTTGTTTGTGGCTACGTCGATCAATTACATGGATCGGCAGGTGTTGTCGATTTTGAAGCCGGTGCTCGAGGGCGCGACGCTGCACCTGCAGCCATTCTTCAGGGGATGGCCGACGGTCGAGCAATCGATCAGTCTGAACGAGATTCAATATGGCTACATTGTGGATTGCTTCCAGATTGCTTATGCGCTGGGAGTGATCTTTGCGGGCCGGCTTGTGGATCGGCTGGGCTGTCGGCGTGGCTACCCCATCGTCACGGGCGTTTGGAGTTTGGCTGCGATGGGTCATGCGCTGGTGACCTCAGTCGCCGGATTTGGACTGGCGCGATTTTTTCTGGGACTGGGTGAGAGTGGCAATTTTCCTGCGGCGATCAAGGCGACGGCGGAATGGTTTCCACCTAAAGAGCGGGCGCTGGCCACAGGCATTTTCAATTCGGGTTCGAGTGTGGGCGCAATCCTGGCGCCTTTCGTTGTGCCTTGGGTAGCGTTGCATTTCGGATGGCGCGCATCGTTTTTGGTGACGGGCGTATTCAGTGCGACGTGGATCGTGTGGTGGTCGATCAGGTATCGTAAGCCTCGCGAAACGATGGACTGGAGCAGAGGAGTCGAATTGGTGGTGCCGACCGGGCCGGTGCTGGCATGGTGGCGACTGCTCTACTATCGCCAGACGTGGGGATTCGTGTTGGGCAAGTTTCTTACCGATCCCGTGTGGTGGTTTTATCTATTCTGGATGCCGTCGTATTTTAGTGCGCACTTCAAGCTCAACCTATCTCACATTGGGCTGCCACTTATCGTGATCTATGTACTTTCGACGGTGGGGAGTGTGTGCGGAGGATGGTTGCCAAAGGGCTATGTGCGCATGGGAATGAGGCTGAAACCCGCACGGTTGGCGGCGATGCTGACATGTGCGTGCCTCGTGGTGCCGATCGCGGTAGCGGGAGGATTGCAGTCGGAATGGGTTGCTGTGGGGTTGTTGAGCCTGGCGGCGAGTGCGCATCAAGGTTGGTCGGCGAATATTTTCACGACGGCTTCGGATATGTTCCCAGCCGAGTATGTGGGAACAGTGGTTAGTTTTGGGCAGGTCGGCGGAGCTGTTGGCGGGGCTATTTTTGCAGCGGTGGCGGGACATATTTTGCAATTCACGCATAGTTATGTGCCGCTGTTTGTCTACTCGGGATTCGCTTATCTTGTGGCGTTGTTCATACTGAGAACATTGGCACCGGGATTGAAGCGAGCAATCCCCGGAGATTGAAATTGTATTAGTTGCTGACAAGGAGTTTGACAATGGCGGTATCGCGGAAGTTGCGTATGGGAATGGTGGGCGGCGGACCGGGGGCATTCATTGGGCCGGTGCATCGGATAGCTGCTGAACTCGATGGAAAGATCGAAATGGTTGCGGGTGCATTTTCGCAATCGGCGGAACGATCGCGCGCAGCAGGAGAGGCTTATCGCATCGACCCGGCGCGTGCGTATGCAGGCTATGGGGAGATGTTGAAGGCGGAGCGGGAGCGCGAGGACAGCATCGATTTTGTGGTGATTGCGACGCCGAACCATTTGCATTTGCAGGTGGCGCTGGCGGCGTTTGATGCGGGTTTTGCGGTGGTGAGTGACAAGCCGGCGACGGCAACCTATGCAGAAGTGTTGAGGCTTGAGGCGGCATTGGCGAAGGCCCAGGTGCCGTATGCGCTTACTCATACTTATGCGGGATATGCTCTAGTTCGCGAGGCGCGCGAGATATGCTTGAACGTTGAATTGGGCGAGATTCGCAAGATCGCTGTCGAGTATCTGCAGGGATGGTTGAGCGAGCCGATTGAAGCGACGGGACAGAAGCAGGCCGCATGGCGTTCTGACCCGGCGTTGAGCGGGCCAGGAGGATGCATAGGGGATATTGGGACGCATGCATTTCACTTGGTGGAGTATGTGACCGGACTCGAAGTAACGGAACTGAATGCAGTACTGCGGGCGGTAGTTCCGGGACGAAAACTGGACGACGATTGCACTGCGTTGTTGCGGATGAACAATGGTGCGGAAGGCGTGCTGTTGACGTCGCAAATCGCAGCGGGAGAAGGCAACGGATTGCGGTTGCGCGTATACGGAGAGAAGGGGTCGCTCGATTGGCGGCAAGAGGATCCGAATCGGCTGAGGTTGCGGCGGGTGGATGGGTTGGAAGAAATTCGTCATGCGGGCGGGAGTTATCTGGGCGGCGATGCGCGGGCGGTGACGCGACTGCCGGGCGGACATCCGGAGGGTTATCTGGAGGCGTTTGGGGTACTCTATCGTGAGTTTGCGGATGCACTGTTGGGCGCTGAAGCAGGCAAGAAGGTTGAATTGCCGGTGACGCTTCCGGGGATACGAGCAGGAGTGCGCGGGATGCGTTTTATTGATCGCGCGATTGAGAGTAGCAAGCACGAAAAGTGGATTAAGTTTTAGAGGCGCGGGGGAGATGAAGCAATGAAGACTATCAAGGGACCAGGAATTTTTCTGGCGCAGTTTGCAGGAGATGATGCACCGTACAACACGCTGGCGGGCATGGCGAAATGGGCGGCGGGATTGGGGTTTGTCGGGGTGCAGATTCCGACGTGGGATAAGCGGCTGTTTGACCTGAAGCGGGCGGCGGAGAGCCAGGATTATTGCGACGAGATTCTGGCGACGGTGCGGCGCGCTGGCATGGAGGTCACGGAACTTTCCACGCATTTGCAAGGGCAGTTGGTGGCGGCGAATCCAGCGTTTGATTTGTTGCTGGATGGGTTTGCTCCGGCGGAGTTGGCAGGCGATGCTGCGGCTAAACAGATGTGGGCGGTGCAGCAATTGCATTGGGCTGCGAAGGCGAGCCGCAACCTGGGGCTGACAGCGCACGCGACATTCTCTGGTGCGCTGGCGTGGCCCTATTTTTATCCGTGGCCGCAGAGGCCCGCGGAGCTGATTGAAGAAGCATTTGGAGAACTGGCACGGAGATGGCTGCCGATACTTCAAGTGTTCGATGAGGCCGGTGTCGATGTTTGCTTCGAGTTGCATCCGGGCGAGGACTTGCACGATGGAACTACTTTCGAGCGGTTCCTGAGTTTGGTCGACAACCATCCGCGGGCGAACATACTTTATGATCCGAGCCACATGGTGCTGCAGCAGTTGGACTATCTGGCATTTCTCGACATCTATCACGAAAGGGTGCGTGCATTTCATGTGAAGGATGCGGAGTTTCGGCCGAATGGACGGTCGGGAGTGTATGGCGGATACCAGGCTTGGATCGATAGGCCGGGACGTTTTCGCTCACTGGGCGATGGGCAAGTGGACTTCACGCAGATTTTCAGCAAGCTAGCGCAGTATGACTATCCGGGTTGGGCGGTGATGGAGTGGGAGTGTTGCATCAAGCATCCGGAAGCGGGTGCGGCCGAGGGTGCGCCGTTCATCAAGGAACATATTATTCGCGTGACAGAGCGGGCGTTTGACGATTTTGCGGGATCGGGCGCTGATCGTGAGACGAATCGAAAGATACTAGGACTGAGTTAGATAATTCAGATCAAGAAATGGGAGCGGCCACTTATTCAATAGGGCCGCTCCTTTTTTTCTGCGTGTGTGAAGTGGGGACTACTCGTGCGTTGATTCGTTATTGCGAATGAAGTCCGCGGTATATTGATGCAGATCCTTCAATGCTTGTTCGTTGACGTAGACCATATGTCCGGTCTGGAAGAAGTGATAACTGATGTTATCTTCAAGGTTTTGCGGAATGGGCAGGTGTTTCATCTCGTATTTCGATCCAAAGTACAAGGTTCCAAGGTCGAAGTAGCCGCCCATCAGCATGACTTTCATCTTGGGATTGCGCTTCATGGCCATTGCCAGGTCGGGCATGACGTTGACGCTTGATTCCCAGCCCTGGCCGCCGGGTGGGACATGGCTAAGATTCCAATGAGAGCCGGGTTGGCGCGAGGTTGGTTTATAGGTCATGTTATCGCCGTATTTGAGAGAGTCGCGTGCGTACTGATTGATGGCGGTGACGTAAGCAGCGGTGATGGCGTTGGTGAAAGGATCGTAATCCGCGTCTTTGCTGAGGGGATCGAAATCGGGACCTTCATAACGCGAATCGAGGCGACCCGTGGTAATGCCGGCTTCTGTCTGAAGTTCCTTGGAGAACTCTCCACCACTTACACGAAGATTTGCTTTGAGCCAATAGGCTGCAGGAACGCCGGTGTAGCTCTGAAGTTTGTCGGCGATGGCATGCTTGCGGTCGTCGGGCAGATCGGAACCTTGCAACAACGCAGTGGCATATTCGCCTAGGCTGAACTGCTCGACTTCATGGAGGTAAGGTTCGAGTTGGGCGGGGGCGTTGGGGACACGATGGTGATACCAGGCGGTGGCGGCCATTGATGGCAAGGCGAGATAGTAAGGTAGATCGGTTCCTGGATTGCCTTCGGGACCGTCGGCGCTGTCATCAAAACTCAGGATTTGGGAGAGCAGGACAACGCCGTTGAGATCGACGCCTTGTAACATGCGGCTTAGCACGGCGCTGCGCGTAGTTCCGTAACTTTCGCCGAAGATAAACTTGGGTGAATTCCAGCGGTCGTATTTTGTCAAAAAGCGGCGGATGAATCGGTCGAATGCGTGCGCATCTTCGTCGGTGCCATAGAAGGCCTTGGTCGCATCTTTGCCAAGGACGCGACTGAAGCCGGTACCGGGTGCATCGATGAATACAAGGTCGCTGACGTCGAGCAGGCTGTACTGGTTTTCGATAAGTTGATACGGAGCCGCTACTTTGTGCTGTCCGTCGGGAGTGACGATGCGCATGGGCCCGAATGCGCCCATGTGGAGATACATGGTTGCGCTGCCCGGACCGCCGTTGTAGAGGAATGTGATGGGACGGGTACCGTTGGTTGCACCCTTTTTGAAGTACGCGGCATAAAAAATCCGCGCGATGGCGGGCTGATCGTCGAGCTTGGGCGGCAGGTCGATGCCGGAATCCGGAAGATACTTTCCGTCTAAACCAATCTGAGCATCCTGCTGGTCGTTGGAGCCTACAGTAAGTGTGCCGGCGATGGCATGGTAGGCGATTGCTTGTCCTCCGACGGTGACTGAACCATCGGTGGCGGAATCGACAGCCGGTGCGGGCAGTGCAGCCTTTGTCTCTGAATCTTTTTTGGGCTCGGGCTTATCTTGAGCGAGTGCGCCGACTGCCAGGAAGGTGACGAGAGCGACACTGAATAGAGCGTTTCGAGCGTACTTGAGAGTCTTCAAGAACCAACACCTCCGTCAGATCAGGATTGAGTGGTCAGTATACGATGGCGGAACGATATGACCTTGACTTTAGCGATTGCGCTTGGGATGACGCTTGGTTACGGTGGTGAGTTTGCCGTTGACCGCATACTTGCGGCGTTCGACGGGCGAGGACAGGACCAGGCTGGTGACGGGATTGCCATAAGGCAACAGGGCCTCGATAAGGGCCTCAAGATCGGCCATGCTGGTGGTGGTGACCTTGAGCAGGAAGTCGTCGCCGCCGGTGAGGTGGTGGCATTCGCGCACTTCTTCGAGGGTCTGCACGTATTCAAGCAGGCGGTGATAGTTATGTCCGCCGCCGCAACTCATGCGGATGAAGGCCATGACTTCGAGGCCGAGCGCTTCGCGATCAATGTCGATGGTGTAGCCGTGGAGAATGCCGATTTCTTCCATTTGTTTGAGGCGTTCGGCGGTTGCGGTGGGAGAGAGGCCGATACGGCGACCTAATTCTGCGATGCTGACGCGGGCGTTCTCCTGCAATTCTTCAAGCAGCTTTCTGCCGTAGACATCGAGCAGTGCCGTGGAATCCATTGCCATAAGCTCACAGCATAGCGGATTATGCCATGTGAACCCAAATCGGCCGTGCAATCGGTATGGATCATCGTGGGCCAGCGGCCTAGTATCGCCACATGGATGAAGTGATTTTGGATGGACAAGCGTTGTCGTTGGCAGAGATTGAAGGTGTTTCGCTGAATGGATGCCGCGTGAGTATTGCTGCGGCGGCGCAGTCGCGCATGGCAAAAAGCCGTGACACGATCGAAGAGATTTTGGCGGCGGGACAGACCGTTTATGGCGTGAACACTGGGTTTGGCAAGTTGTCGGATGTGCGCATCCCGTCGGATAAATTGGCACAGCTTCAAACCAATTTAGTCCGCAGTCATGCGGGTGGCGTGGGGCAACCGCTCTCTGAAGGGGAGTCGCGGGCGATGCTGTTGTTGCGCGCCAATGTGCTGGCGAAGGGATTGAGCGGGAATCGCCCGGAGCTTGTGGATTTGCTGGTCGCGATGCTCAACGCGGGCGTGCATCCAGTGATTCCCGAGAAGGGATCGGTGGGTGCGAGCGGCGACCTGGCACCATTGGCTCACCAGGCGCTGGTGTTGATCGGCGAGGGCGAGGCGTGGTACCACGGAGAGCGCATGGCGGGCGGCGAAGCGATGCGGCGCGCAGGGTTGAAACCTCTGAAATTGGCTGCGAAAGAGGGATTGGCGCTTCTGAATGGGACGCAGGCCATGACGGCGGTGGGCGCATTGGCAGTGGCGCGAGCGCGTCGTGTGGCCATGGTTGCAGACTTGGCGGGAGCGATGTCACTCGACGCATTGATGGGGACACCGGCGGCGTTTGATGCGCGGATTCATGAGGCACGTCCGCATGCCGGACAGATTGCGACGGCAAAACATCTGATTGCGTTGATGGCAGATTCAGAGATCAGGGAATCGCACCGTGAACATTGTTCGCGGGTGCAGGACGCGTATTGCCTGCGCTGTATGCCGCAGGTGCATGGAGCGGTGCGGGGTGTACTGGCGCACGTGACCGGAGTGCTTGAGATCGAGGCCGGTTCGGCTACGGATAATCCCTTGGTTTTCCCTTCTGACTCGGAGGGCGCAAGTGAGAGAGCAGTCCTTTCGGGAGGCAATTTTCATGGAGCTCCGTTGGCCTATGCGTTCGACTATGCGGCCATTGCGACAACGGATCTGGCGAGCATTACGGAGCGGCGTATCGATCGGTTATTGAACCCTGATATCAATGAGGGATTGCCGGCATTTTTGTCGGGCGATCCGGGGCTCTCTTCCGGGTTTATGATTGCACAGATTGTGGCGGCGGCATTGATTAACGAATGCCAGGTGCTTTCGCATCCTTCGTCGACGGGGAGCATTCCGACAGATGGGGGCAAGGAAGATCATGTGTCGATGGGCATGACCGGAGCTCTGAAGCTAAGGCAAATTGTGGAACATGCCGAGCGTATTGTGGCGATCGAATTGATGTGCGCGACGCAGGGGTTGGAGTATCGGCGGCCGCTTAAGTCGAGTCCCGAACTGGAGCGGGCGTATGCTGTGGTGCGGGCGATTGTGCCGCGTCTGGAAGAGGACCGAGTGCTGGCGCCGGATATCGAAGCGCTTGCGGCGGCGTTGCGAGCGGGAGCTTTCAATGCATGGTGCGATGAAGTGTGAACTTCTTCCGCGACGAGGATATCAGCCGAGAAGGCCGATAAGAATCAAGAATAGAAGAAGGAAAGACCCGAGGGTCGTCGGTAAGCCTTTGTGGTCTCCCACCCATCGAGCAAAGGGCGCTCGATGGATGGGGCACTGGGCTTCTAATGCTTGGTGCGATGAAGTTTGAATTTCCGATTGTGGGCCTTCCGTAGGGACGATATAACATGGGAGGACCAACGCGGAGGCGCGCACGTGAAGCTATTTCGTACGGCTACTGGACGATTTGTAGAAGAGGATGGCCACTATTACCGTATTGGCGGCCTTACGTGGGATGCGCTGATAACACACCAGAATTTGGAACGTTGTCTGAATGCGGTTATTCAGAATGAAGCGCCGGTGACGGATTTTCGTTTTGCGGATTTGGTGGCGCCGATTGCAGAGCAGGAAGTTTGGGCGGCTGGGGTTACTTATTTTCGCAGTCGCGGCGCGCGAATGGAAGAGTCTAAGGACGCGGGCGGAGGGGATTTCTACGACCGCGTTTATTTGGCGGAACGACCGGAGTTATTTTTTAAATCGACGGCGAGCCGCGCGGTTGGCCCTGGCACCAAGGTACGAATTCGCAAGGACGCGCATTGGTCGGTGCCGGAACCGGAGCTGACGCTGGTGGTCAATCCCCGCGGCGAGATTATCGGATACACCATTGGCAACGACATGAGCTCGCGCGATATTGAAGGCGAGAACCCGCTCTATCTTCCGCAGGCCAAGGTGTATGACGGTAGTTGCGCGCTGGGGCCGGGGATCCTGGTTACGACCAATCCTCTGCCGCGTTCGACGGAGATTGCACTCGAGATTATGCGCGGTGGGCGCATTGAGTTTGCCGGTTCTGTTGCTTTGACGGAATTGAAGCGTGAGCCGAAGACGCTGGTCGAGTATCTATTCCGGGATAACTCTTTTCCCAACGGATGTTTTCTGATGACGGGGACGGGGATTGTGCCGCCGAATTCATTTTCTCTGTCGAGCGGGGATAAGATTCGGATCACGATTGAGCCGATTGGAACACTCGAGAATGAAGTGGAGTAGCGGCTTAAGTAGATTGAGACAGTAGCGCGACTACTTCTGCGCGCGAAGGCATGGATGCTTGCGCTCCACGACGGGTGACCGAAATCGCCGCGGCAGCATTGGCGAATTGAGCTGCCTGCAATGGATCGTTGCCTTGAAGTAAAGCAACGGCAAAGGCTCCGTTGAAGCAATCGCCGGCACCCACGGTATCGATGGCTTTGACGGGAAACGGGCATACCCATGTGCTCGTTTTATCTGGCAACGCGACGAAGGCGCCTTCGGGACCGCGCTTGAGCACTACACCTTTGAGCCCTTTCGCGAGTAGCTGCTGTGCTGCGTGTTCAGGGTCGGAAACTCCTTGAAGATAGAAGGCGGCTTCGGTTTCATTGGGCGTAAACCAGGTGATGCGCGGCCATACCGAGTCAGGCAACGGTGCGGCTGGTGCGGGGTCGAGCATGACGGGTATATTTGCGGCAGCGCAGATTTCCAAGGTGTGGAGGATTGTCGCTATCGGAAGCTCAAGCTGACATAGCACCATGCCGGCGGAGCGAATCAGGGCTGCATGGTGATCGACGTATTCTGAATCGACCTTGCCGTTGGCGCCGGGGACGACGATGATGCTGTTCGCGCCGGTCGCGGCTACTTGGATTTGCGCCACACCGGAAGGCCCGGAGACGCGAGCCACCGCGGATGTATCAACGCCGGCGCCCTTGAGGTTATCGAGCAGAGATTGACCGAACACATCTTCGCCAACCATGCCGACGATAGCGACGGGATAACCGAGGCGCGCGGCTGCGACAGCCTGATTAGCACCCTTGCCGCCGGGGGTGGTTTCAAAACCTGTGCCGATGAGGGTTTCGCCGGGGAGCGCGATGCGCGGGGTGCGGGCCACGAGATCTACGTTGATGCTGCCGACAACGACGATGGGTTTTTGAGGATTGCTCATGCTCTATGAATTCCTTTTGTCAGTAAAGCGGAGCGAGGGCTACGGAACCGAGTCCCAGGAGGAAGCAGAGGAACATTAGAAAGAGAAGTAACTTGGCAGATCGAGGCGAGCCGGCAAATTCGTTCCACACGAAAACACCCCAACAGGCCGAGATCATGGTAGCGCCTTGACCGATGGAGTAGGAGACGGCAGGGCCTACGAAATGGGCACCGGATGCGACGAAGTTGGCGACGGCTCCGGTCGACCAGATGGCTCCGCCGAGCGTGCCGGCTAAGTGCCAGGTGAAGGGTGCTTTCCAATATTCGGCGCCATCGACGGGCGGTTTGCCATCGAGTGGTCGGGCCATCAGCAAGAAGTTGGCCGGTATTGTCGAGACGAGTACTCCAATGGCGAAGAACAATGCAACCGCATAAGGACCGGGGCCGGTCAAGCCTGGCTGACCGGGTGTACCGCTCATGGCGTGGGCAACGAGTGGATAGAAGCTGCCCATGAGAAGGCCTGCGATGAGGCTCAAGACGATGCCGCGGGTAGTGGTCGCTTTGGCTTCACTCTCGCGTTGTCGATAGGCGGCGGCATCGAGAACGATGGCGACCGTAACCAGAGCAACGCCGCCAAACAGGAGCAGTGGATTAGCTGCGGGAGAAACAAGATAACTGGAGATGGCGCCAACGATGAGGGCGAGACCAATGCCGATGGGAAACGCAACGGCGAGGCCGGCAACATCAATGGCTGCGACGAGGAGTAGGTTGGCAACGTTGAAGATCACGCCGCCAGCGGCGGCCCATAGGATTGCATGGAGCGGCGTGTTGGCAATGGCGGTGAGGAAGGGAAGGCCAGCGTGACCCATGCTGCCGGCAGTGATTCCCCAGAGGATGGCACCGGCGAAGAGGCCGATGGCGTAGTCCCAATAGAAGAGCTGAAAGCGAAAGCGCGGGCAGAGCTTGAGTGTGTTGGCCCACGATCCCCAACACAGCATGCTCAGTATCATGAGGAACAAAGCGGTCTGATAAGTTTCAGGGAGAAACATTGGATTGCCCCCGAGCATTATTTATCGAAAGACGAACCATAGCGCGTTGACCCATGCGGGTGCAACCCGGCGATCAATGCGTGCCGTTGACAAGAAACAAGAATGGAAGAAGAAAAGACCCGATTGCCGACGGTAAGGTTTTGTCGTCTCCCACCCATCGAGCAAAAGACGCTCGATGGATGGGGCACCCGGCGACCAATGTGGCCGCGTTGATGGAGGCTTATTGTTTCGCGGCTTTGATGGCTTCGGTGAGAGCGGGAACGACCTCGAATAAATCGCCAACGATGCCGTAGTCCGCTACTTCAAAGATGGGCGCGTCGGGGTCTTTGTTTATGGCGACGATGCATTGCGAACCTTTCATGCCGACAAGGTGCTGAATGGCGCCGGAGATTCCGAGAGCAAGATAAAGCTTGGGAGAAACGGTGTGGCCGGAGCTGCCGACCTGGCGCTCCATGGGCAGCCAGCCGTTGTCGCAGATGGGGCGCGATGCGGCTAGTTCGGCACCGAGGGCGGTCGCGAGCGCTTGGGCGACGGGGATTTTGTCGGCGTCCTTGATGCCGCGACCTACGCTGACGATGAGTTGTGCGGATGCGAGGTCGACGGTTTGTGCGGCGCCAAGAAATGGTTCGCCGGGCCTGGTGCGAATTTGATGGGGCTCGATCGTGGGCGAGTATTTGGAGATCTGCGCGGAGCCAGACTCGACGGCATCGGCGCGAAATGCGCCGGCTTGCACGGAGATGAAGCAGGTGCCGCTGCCGAGCGAGCGATAAGTGCCGGCGAGGCGGCCTTGCATTAATTGCCGCGTAAAGACAGGGCCCTCGTCGATGGCGACAATGTCGCTGATGAGTACTCTTCCGAGACGGGCGGCCAGTGCGGGTGCGTAGTCGCGAACTTGATAAGTATGCGGGAAGACGACGTAATCGGGCTTGTCTTTCGCGAAGAATTGGTCAAGGGCGTGAGTGAATCCGTCTGGAGTGTATTGGTCGAGGAGAGCATGATCGATGCGAATAACGTCAGAGACGGCCTTGGTTGACGCTTCAGTTGCTTGCGTCTCTGTGTCTGGGCCGATGACGACGGCGCCCAGAGGCAAGCCTGTTTGCGAAGCTAACTTCTGTGCGGCTGCGAGAGCTTCCCAACTAATGCGGCTGACTTGGCCGTTGTGTGATTCAAGAACAACTACTATGCCGCTCATAGGACTCTCACCTCGAACTTGAGTTTGTCGATCAAGGCGGTCGCAGCTTCTTTGGGCGTGCCGGAAAGCATTTGTGTGGAGCGTTGTTTCTGAGGAAGTGCAACGCGTTCGAGGACAGCGACGGGAGGGCTATCTATGCCGAGGTCCGCTGCTGTGACTCGTCGCACTTCTTTGGTCTTGGCGCGCTTGATGCCCATGAGAGTGGCGTAACGAAGCTTGTTGCCGCCGGATTGGATGGTGAGTACGGCAGGTGTGGGCAACTCGATTTGCTGAAACCAGCCGCCTTCGAGTTCGCGCTTTACGTTGAGGCCGGTGTCGGTTTTTTCAACGTGGAGGGTGAGTGAAACGTGAGGGAGATCGAGCAGTTCGGCGAGGATCACACCCGTTTGGCCGAGACCGAGATCGTCCGATTGAAGACCGGTGAGGATGAGATCGGGAGTTTCCGGTTTGATGGATGCAGCGAGGAGTCGTGCGACACCGAGAGCGTCGCGAGAGCCGAGGTCATCGCACTCGATGTGAATGGCGCGATCGGCGCCTTTGGCGAGCGCTTCGCGAATGGTGGTGGCAATGCGTTCAGGGCCGGCACTGAGCACGATAACTTCGCCGCCGTGCATTTCTTTAAGTCGCAGAGCTTCTTCTAGGGCGTAGGCGTCGGACTCGTTCAGCGCATATTGAATGTTGGCTTCGTCAATCCATTTGGATTCGGCGTCGATGTGTATGTGCGCCTCTTGCTCGGGGACTTGCTTGATGGCAACCATGATCTTCATGAGAAAACTCCGGTTTGGATTTGTTGAGTTCTTTGACAACGCTGAAAAGGCGCTAAGGGAATGAAGCATAGTCGAACCACACCAAAGATTACAGGATGGGGCGGAGAACTGTCGCGGAGTTGTGAACGATGAGTCAGTAAAACCGAGATGGGAGTTCTGCGGTCGATTCAAGGTTGAGAATCCGTAGTTCGTTGCAGAACAACCGTAGTCACTGATGGCGCAATGCGGCGCACGGAAGGATGAGAATCGGGTTGAAATCCCGAAAAGCAACTGCAGTTCCTTCGTCGCGCGGCTCCTCAGGATGACAGTGCTTAGGGTGGGCGGCGTTGGATTCTGACCGCAGATCCTTCGGCTCCGTTTGGCAAAAACCCGGCCAAACTACACTCAGGATGACAGGTCAATCTTGGCGCAGGTTTCAGAGGTAGGACGCTAGCGCCAGCGGAAGATTCTGAGCGAGACGATGAAAGGCACAACCAGCCATGCGAGCAGGATCGTGACTTGCGCGAATAGCTGAGCTAGATTCAGGCCCTGGAGCATGTTTCCGCGCAGGGCGTCGATGGCGGCGGTGAGTGGCAAAGCGCGCACGATGGGCTGGATGATGGCGGGAAAGCGGGATGCGGAGAAGAAGACGCCGGAAAGAATCCACATGGGGAGCATGACGAGATTCATGAGGCCTGACGCGGCTTCCATGGTGCGGGCGCGGGAGGCGACGAGGAGGCCGATGGCGGAAAAGGAGAGCGACGTGAGCACGCAGAGTGCGCCGAGTTCGATAAGCGAGCCGCGAAAGGGAACGCCGAAGACCAGGCGAGCGAAACCGAGAAATGCGACGACTTCGATGACCAGCATGATGAGGCGCGATAACAAGAATGAGGCCAGATATTGCCAGCGCGGCATGGGAGACGCGACGAGGCGCTTGAGAAGCTTTTTCTGGCGCGCTTCCACGATTGAGAAGCCGAGGCCCCAGATGGCTGAGCCCATCAAGTTCATGCCGAGGAGTCCGGGGACTACGAAGTCGATGTAGCGGGCGCCGGTTTCATGAATGATGTCGTTGTATGCATCGATGGCTGGGCGCTGTCCTGCGGCGATCTGGACGGCGCGGTCAGCAAGAAGACGCGCGGATCGCGCATCGGGATTGGTGTCGTCGTATTTGTAAGTGACGCCCCTCGGCTGTTGAATAGCGAGTAACTGGATGGCGCCGGTGGCGAGAGCATGGGTGCCGGTGGCCTCGTCCATAGTGGAGGCAGTGAGGCCTTTGTCGGCGGCCAGAGCCTGCGTGAGTTGCGTGGCAGTGGCGGCGACGGGTAACACATCCGCGGGCCGATTGCGGAAGGCGATGCCGAGACCGATGGCGAGAAGTATAGGGAAGATGAAAATCCAGAAGATGGCCTCAGGCTCGCGAAGGAATAGCCGAAAGCGCGATGCGGTGAGTTGAAAGAGCGAGCTCTCGGTAAGTTTACTCATCGCGAAGATTCCTCCCAGTGAGCGCTACGAAGACATCTTCGAGGGTGGCAGAGTGGGTGCGGAATTCGCTCAAGTCTAAACCCATAGAAGCGAGCGCAGAGAAAACGAGGGGCACGGTAGTGTGAAGTTCGCCGACGGTGAGTTGGTGCAGACCGGCGTCAACGCGATGCGACTGAACGCCGGGAATGGCGATGAGGATCGCGGGATCGACGGTACCTCGTTCGGAGTCTGCGCCGGTGACGGCGAACTCAACGATATGGTCACCGCCGACGGAGGCGATGAGCTCCTGGGGAGTGCCAAGGGCGATGATGCGGCCGTGATCCATGATGGCGACACGATCGCACAAGCGCTCGGCTTCATCCATGTAGTGGGTGGTGAGGATGATGGTGCGGCCGGCATGCTTTAGTTCATCGACCAAGTCCCAGAGATGGCGGCGGGCTTGGGGGTCGAGGCCGGTGGTGGGCTCATCGAGGAAGAGCAATTCGGGATCGCCGACGAGGGCGCAGGCCATGGCGAGGCGCTGCTTTTGTCCGCCGGAGAGGCCGCCTACACGGGAGTTGCGCTTCTCGTCGAGTTGCGCGATACGAACGGATTCTTCAACGGAGATGCCGTGGTGATAGAAGCTGCGAAACAGGCGCAGAGTCTCTTCAACGGTGAGTTTGTCGGGGAATTGAGTTTCCTGTAACTGGATGCCGATGCGTTGACGAAGGGCGCGGGCATCGGACTTCCAATTGAGGCCGAGAAGCTTTACCGTTCCCGCGTCGGGGCTGGTGAGGCCTTCGCAAATTTCGATGGTGGTGGTTTTTCCAGCGCCGTTGGGGCCGAGCAGGCCGAAGCATTCGCCATGGGTGACTTCAAGATCGAGACTGTCGACGGCGACGACGTCGGTGAATGTCTTGCGCAGCCCGACGAGCGAGAGTGAGGGACCGTCGGGCACGGCGAGGGCAGACCGGGAGCCGGGAGATGCGGAAGGCGTCAGAGCCAAGGAGAAACCCGCCTGAAGATCCGCTTAACAGCGGACGATTTTGTCAGAAACGATGCCCTTGGTGGCGTTGCGCGTATCGACAACGAGTTTAGCCTGATCGACGATGGCGCGGTAGTCATAGGTGGTGTGATCGGTGACGATGAGAACCGCGTCGTATTGCGCAAGGTTGTCGAGCGGCGTGTTGATCATGTTGAGGTCGTAGTGGCGACCGCGTCCCACGGACGGGAAGTAGGGATCATTGTAGGCGACGATGGCGCCCTTGTCGCGGAGCAGTTCAATGATGGTGAGCGACGGCGATTCGCGCAGATCGTCGATGTCGCGCTTGTAGGCGAGACCGAGTACGAGGACCTTTGATCCTTTAACGGATTTCGTGTGTTCATTGAGCGCGGCGGCAAGCTGCTCGATGACGAAGTAGGGCATGTTGGAATTGACTTCGCCGGCCAGTTCGATGAAGCGAGTGCGGAAGTCGTATTCCTTGGCTTTCCAGGACAGATAAAAGGGGTCGATGGGGATGCAGTGACCGCCGAGGCCGGGTCCGGGATAGAAGGCTTGAAAGCCGAATGGCTTGGTCTTGGCTGCGTCGATGACTTCGTTAATATCGATGCCCATGCGCATGCAGAGCTGCTTGAGCTCGTTGACCAACGCGATGTTGACGCAGCGATAGATGTTTTCAAGGAGCTTGGTCATCTCGGCGACGGCGGGGCTGCTGACGGGGACTACACGACGGAAGATGGAACCGTAGAGGGCGGAAGCAAGTTCGACCGCGGCGGGACCGCAACCCCCCACTACCTTGGGAATGTCGTGACGGGCGACGGTGTCATTGCCGGGATCTTCGCGCTCGGGCGAAAAGGCAACGTGGAAGCCCGGTTGGCCGGCAGCACGGGAAGCTTTGAGGCCGCGGGTGTTGCCTTTTTCGAGCAGAGGGAGAACGACATCGTCTGTTGTGCCGGGATAGGTGGTGCTCTCAAGAACGATGAGCTGCCCCTCATGAATATGGGGCGCGATGGACTGAACCGTGCCGGTGACGTAACTAAGGTCGGGCTCGTGATACTCGTTGAGCGGGGTGGGGACGCAGATGATGACGACGTCCATGGCTTCGACTTCGGCGTAATTGGAGGTGGCGTGGAAGCCGAATTTTTGCGCGTCCTGAATGGCATCAGGGAGGATGCGGACAATGTAGGAGCCGCCGGTGTTGAGGGTGCTTACCTTATCTGTCGCGATGTCGAAACCGGTTACGCGGAAACGTTCGCCGCTGAAGAGAAGTGCCAAAGGAAGGCCGACGTATCCCATGCCTACGATTCCGATACGGGCTTCTCTGGCTTCGATCTTCTGTTTCAATTCTGCGAGTTCAACGGCGGCGGTAGTCATATTCCCGATTGTAAAACGCGTGGCGCGGGCGGGGACATACAACGTAAGGGAGCTGGGAGGAAGTATTCCAGGTTATTCCGCGCGAATGAAGGCAGTTTATCAGGATCGATGCAGGATTTCGGGGCATGCTTTGACTTTTTGGTGAGAGAAAGAGTGACATAAAGCATGGTTACCTAGGAGCGGGCAGGCGATTTGTGCTGGTTACAAAGAGGTTACCTTTGCCCAATTATGATGTGACGCAGGGCACTACGATTTTCAACTTATTGGAGCCACACTGCAGGCAGCCTCCAGGTAGGAATTCGTTGTCCCGTGGTGACGGCCGGAGAGGTTTTGGGCGCCGAGGTCCCTGGCCAGTGCCGGATGATTCCGTAGTTAATCCAGTCGCGGCAGGCGATTCGGGTCGGGACCGACACTACTCCTCTGCGTCTTTGCTGGCCGTGTCGCGGGTCGTTTTGGCGCGATGGCGAGTGACATCTGCTGTGCTGGGAGGGATGCTCGTGTTGTGTTTCCTCTACTGCCTGATTGCTCCCAATGAATATGAAGCGCGGGCCCAGGTAGCGCTCCGTATCGGGACGTCTACGTCATTGAATCTAGAGGGGGCTGACGGACGAGGGTCGGCAGACAGTGGCATGGGACAGACTCAGCTTGAGACGGTGGCGAGTGCATTTCGCAGCGATCAGCTGGCTTGGAAGGTGATTCTCGACGAGAAGCTTTACCGGGCGGCGGCGTTTCGAGGGAGGTTTGCAGAGAAGTTCCCGAACTTCAAGGCGGAGGCGCCGGGAACGGAGGCGGAGGGCTATCTGCTGGACAGGTTTTCGCGCCGGCTGCATGTCCATACCTTGCCTCGCACCCTGGTACTGGAGATACGATTTCGATCACGCGATCCTGCTTTGTCGGCCGCTGTCGTGACTGCACTCATCCGAGCCTACGGGCAAGAGGAAGCGAATAAGCGGGTAGATGCGACAGAAGAGGCGACAAGTTGGCTCAGGGGGCAGCTCGCGGAGTTGAAGACGCGCGCCGATAGTAGCGATCAGCGACTAGCCTTATTTCAGAAAAAACATGGGATTTTGATTGCTCCGGCAACGCTCCCTAACGGGCAATCGGGAGACGTGGAGCATACGTCTGCATTGTTGGAAGTGGACGAACTGGGTCGCCAGCTGGTGACTGCGAGCGCAGGGCGGATCGAGCGAGAGGCAGAGTATCGTGCGGCTGTTGAGGGGGATCCCGAGTTGGTGCTGGCCTCCGACGATCGGCTCATGAGCGAGAGTGGTGGGATTTCGACTGCGGCATTTCGCCAGATTCACTTGAGGCATAGCGAATTGGAGCAGGAACAGGCGCTTCTGAGCGGAGAACATGGGCCGAATTTCCCTCGATTAGTGGAGATTAGCGACGAATTAAACGAGCTTGACCGCCAACTTGGCACAGAAAGAAGCCGATTGAGAGAGCGCTTCCGCAGCGCATGGAGGACGGCCGTCGATCGTGAGCAGATGATACGCAAGAGTCTGGAGAAGCGCACCGGGGAGGGCCAAAGAGCCAGCGCTGCGGCTACAGAATATGAGGCGATGCGTCGAGAGGCGGATAGCAGCCGGGAATTATATGTGCGGATTCAAGGGAAAGCGGCAGAAGCCCAGTTGGCGGCTGGGGTGTATGGAGCAGATATCTGGGTGGTGGATGGGGCACACCCTCCGGCAAAGCCGGTGACGCCGGACATGCCTGTGTATATGGCAATCACACTGTTTGTGGGCTTGTGGGCGGCGGTGGGAGTGGCGCTGTATCTCGATTCCTTACCTCGGCGGGCGGGGTTGGCGGCCGGTGCGATAGTGATGCTGCTTTTGATGGGGACAATGGCGCAGGCGCAGGCTCCCACACCGAGCACCTCGGGATTGCCGACGGGCGTGGCACGAATTCCGGCCGGAGCGGACACGCGGGTTGAACCGAATGCCAAGGATGCGCCGATAGTGTGGGGTGGGTCGGGGGCTAAGGGACCCTCTGGACAGCTGACGGCTACTCCGGGTCAAGTGGCATTGATGCCGGCACCTATTGGTGTTGGCGACCAACTGGATGTGAGCGAGTTTCATACACCGGAATTTCACTCGGTGGTGCGTGTTGCAGCGACAGGAATAATACGGCTGCCGATGGTGAACGAAGTCCGCGTGGAAGGAATGAGCGAGACTGAAGCCGCTGATGCGATCGCGACGGCGCTGATTGCCGGCGGAATGCTGAAGCATCCCCAGGTGTTCGTGCAGGTGACAGCCTACGCGGGATTGGATGTAAGTGTGCTCGGGGAAGTGACGCGGCCGGGGGTGTATCCATTTACAGTTCATCATCGATTGCTGGATTTGATTTCGGCGGCATCGGGGCTAAGCGTGGGCGCGGGTGCGGTGGTGAATATATTTCACCGCGACGATCCGGGTACGCCGCATTCGGTGGTGCTGGACCCGAGTGGTGCCAATAACGGCGAGGACCACAATCCTGAGCTTGCCGCGGGGGACACGATTCAGGTCAGTCGCGCGGGTCTGGTCTATGTCGTGGGAGATGTGATTCGTCCGGGCGGATTTACGGTTGATCCGGCGCAGGAACTGACGGTTTTGCAGGCTGTTTCCCTGGCTTGGGGACCATCGCAGAATGCCGCGCTGCAAAAGGCGCTGCTGATTCGGGAGCAAAAGGGCGGCCGGATTGTGACCACGCTCAACTTGAGGCGGATGCTTCGGGGGCAGGATCCGGATCTGCCGATTCGTGAACGGGATATCTTGTTTGTGCCTGATTCAGCAGCTAAGAACCTGATAAACAGGACGATGGAATCGGTGGTTCAATCGGTGGCAGGAGTGAGCATTTATGCGGGCTTGGTTTACTCGCAGAGGTTCTGAGCATGCGCCGCGAAGCTTGGGCAGTGCTGCTTCTCTTTGCTTTTGCAGTGCCGTGGGAATATTCCCTGGATCTTGGTGAACCACTGGGCAATGTGGCGCGCATAGCAGGGGTTTTGCTGATTGCAGTTGCCGGCATCGCGGTCATTATGGCGGGTAGGATTCGTGCTCCGGGTTTGATGCAGTGGCTGGTTATGGCGTTCTTCCTGGCGCTCTGCTGCTCCTATTTCTGGACTGTCGATCAGGAGGCGACGCTGGTCAGACTGCGCGGGTACTTCCAGGAGATGATCACGGTATGGCTGGTATGGGAATTTGCCGAGAGGCCGGAGGATTTGCGGGCTTTGTTGCGCTCCTATGTAGCCGGTTCGTGGGTTTTGGCGATGCTTACACTGGCGAATTTGAACTCGCCCGAGTCTGCAGACCAGGTTCGGTTTGCGGCTGCCGGTCAGGATCCTAACGATGTGGCGCGATTTCTGGATTTGGGGTTTCCGATGGCGGCGCTGCTGCTAGACGGCGAGACCCACTGGACGCGGCGCGTGCTGGCGGCCGGGTATCTGCCGTTAGGTTTTGCCGGAGTGCTTTTGACTGCTTCTCGCGGAGGTTTTCTAGCGGCGATTGTCGGATTAGCAGGATGCGCGGTACTGCTGTTGCGCCATCACGCTCGCGCTGTGCTGGCGGGAGCTTTAGCACTGCCCGCGGTGGTGGTTGCGCTTTGGTTTGTAATGCCGCGGGCCGCGTTGCAGCGCATTCTCACGATTCCCGAACAGTTGCAAAGGGGAGATCTTAACCAGCGCCTGAATATTTGGGCAGCGGGTTGGCAGGCATTCGTTCATGCGCCATTTTTCGGAACAGGAACGGGAACATTTGTAGCAGCGGCGGGAGTGGCGCCCATCGATACGGCGCATAATACGGTGCTTTCGATTGCTGTGGAAGGAGGGGTTTGCACATTGTTACTGGCTGCAGCGATTGTGGTTGCGGCGGCCTGCCTGGTTCTCAAGATGACTGGAGCAGTGCGGATCGCAATGGCAACGGGGTTGTTGGTGTGGCTGACCACATCTCTGGTGGCGACGGTCGAGGAAAGCCGCACCACATGGCTTCTGCTGGCGTTGATCGCATTGGCGGCGCGACTCGCCGATGAAGATCCGGGCGGAATGACGCGCTGTTTTGCGCCTCCGGTTACCATGGCACCTCTAGCCGCCGTCTTGGAACCTTGACATGGCCACCGCGAAAGTAGTGCCGCTGAATGTCGAGTTGGTGCATGGACTCAATGGGCGCGTCGCGAGCGCGGCTGTATCGCTGACTGCGGCTGCCGTAGTCGTGAAAATTGTCGCGACGCTAAAGGAGTTTGCGGTTGCCGGGACTTACGGACGCTCCGCCGCAATGGACGCGTTTCTGGTGGCTTTTCTAGTTCCAAACCTGCTTATCAATCTGATTGCGGAGTCAATGAACCAGGCGCTTGTGCCTACGCTGATCCGGGTGAGGATCGAGCAGGGCAAGGTGCGCGCGCAAGAACTTCTTTCAAGCTCGATGTTGTCGCTATGCATATTGCTGACGGCTGCGATGTTGATCACGGGGGTGGTAGCGCGCGGGATTTTTCCACTTCTCGGATCAGGTTTTGGGGCGGGGAAGCTGGATCTTACGCTGCACTTGTTTTATGGGCTGCTGCCAGTGGTCTTGCTCAGTGGAATTGCCTCGAGTTGTACCGCGGTGTTGAATTCGGTGGGCAAATTCGCGTTGCCAGCGGTAGCGCCGATGGTGATGCCGGTAAGCGTAATGGCAGGCGCTTTGCTGCTTCACGGCAGATTTGGGATCTGGGGACTAGTTGATGCCACGATATTGGGCTCGCTTTTGCATGCGTCTATTGTGGCGGGAATGATGAATCGTCGCGCCTATCGCTTCAGGCTGCAATGGGCGGGAAAAACAGCCGCGACCCGCGAGGTGATTCGTCAGTATGGGCCTGTGCTCTTGAGTTCTGTCGTGGCTTCCGGAGGCTTGATCGCGGACCAGGGTCTGGCGGCGATGTTGCCGGTCGGCAGTGTCTCAGCGTTGGTTTTCGCAGGCCGATTCGTAAGTGTAATTGTCAGTCTGTTGGGCGGGGCTGTTTCGTCGGCAGTAGCGCCGCACTTTTCGATCTTGGTTGCACAGCGCGATTGGCAGGGATGCCGGGAGACGATGCGGACCTGGGCGCGGCTTACTGCAATGGTTTCGGTTCCCTTGGCTGTGGGGTTGATTTCCGGATCGCATTGGCTGGTTCAGGTGACCCTGCAACATGGCGTTTTTGGTCCGCGCGATACCGCAGCGGTCGCAACCGTAATGGGAATGTATGCGATACAGATTCCCTTTTTTGCAGTCAGCCGAGTTTACTACCGATTTGTCATAGCGATGCGACGGAGTGATCTGGTTTTCTATTGTGGAGGTGCCAACCTCATCCTAGACATAGCCCTAGACCTGTTACTTATGCGTTGGATCGGAGTGGCCGGGATTGCCCTGGCCACTTCGATATGGTGTATGAGTACGCTCGTATTTCTTTGGTATGCGGCGAGACATTTGCTATCGGAGGTTTCGCGTGATCCTGGGCCGGGCGATCCGGAGTGGGACGGGCTGCGCGGTGCGACGTGCCAAGTAGCAAGGGAGACAACGTCGGGGACCAACGAGTGATTCCCTCGCCGGCACAGTATTTGCTGCGGTTTGACGATCTTTGTCCGACGATGGCGGCATGTCGTTGGGAGGAACTTCGACGACCGGTCGAAACTTTTGGGATCAGGCCTATACTCGCGGTGGTTCCAGACAATCGGGATCCTGATCTTAACGTGTCGAGTGTCGATCCGGAGTTCTGGGAACGGATGAGGGATATGGAGCGCGATGGCGCTGCGATTGGCTTGCATGGATATCAGCATCTCCCGTCGAGCAGAGCAAAGAGCTTGATGGGGTTGCATGAGACCTCGGAGTTTGCCGGCGTTGATTTGGAATTGCAGCGTGACTGGATTCGCAAAGGATTGGAGATTCTACGTGGTCATGGGTTGAGCCCGAAGTTGTGGGTGGCGCCTCGACACGGCTTTGACCGGAATACTCTGCGTGCGTTGCACGACGAGAAGATTGATTGGATTTCAGATGGTATGGCCCGGGCGCCTTTCGCGCGTGAGGGCGTGAACTGGATTCCACAACAGCTTTGGGCGCCGGTATACAAGAAGCAGGGATTATGGACGATTTGCATCCATCCCAATACAGCTTCTGCGGACGATGTGGCGCGGTTGGATGGGTTTTTGAGGCTATATCGTCATCAGTTCACATCGTTCGATCGGATAGTAAGGGAGTTTCATCCAGCCAACCTGAATTGGGAAGAGAGAATTTGCGAACGTGTTGCTCTTTGGCGCATGGGCGAGCGGCGCACTCGAACGCGATTGCTTGGGCGTCGAGGCTAAGTGTCGACTGAGAGTAAGTGCCTGCTCGCAAAGCGCGTCGGATGGGGATGTTGATCGAGCAAGGTTGTATATAGGGTTTCCCAGCGGTCGAGTACAGAGTTAAGGCTGAATTTTTGAAGGACGTGGTTTCGCGCCTGAAGGCCCATATCGAGCCGTTCTTTGGGCGTTTTGGTCATAATTTGGGTCATGGCTGAGGCGAGGGCATTGACATCTCCGACTGTCGCTAGCAGACCTGATTGCTGACTGATGATGACTTCGCGATTCCCTGGAACATCGCTGGCGACAAGCGGCAGGGCGCAGGAGCATGCCTCGAGCAAGGCCATCGACAAACCCTCCCACCACGAGGAGAGTACAAACCCGTCGGCGGCTTGCATCCATCGGAGCACGTTAGGCTCGAAGCCCAGGAAACGGACGCGCTGCTCCAGATCGAGTTGATGAGCGAGGAGACGTAAGTCGGATTCCAGTGGGCCAGCGCCTGCGATCACGAGTTGCGCAGGCGGCGAGACGGTCGTCATAGCGTGAAGAAGGGCTTGATAATCCTTAACGGGGTCGAGTCTTCCAGCGGCCAACCAGAGAAATTCGTTGGTTAGACCGAGGGCATTGCGGAGGGAGTAGTGTGACTCGGGGTCGGGCCTCCATTGGTCAGTGTCGATGCCATTGGGTAGGACGACGATCTGCGAATTGGAGACCATGCGAGCAGACGAATAAGCGTCGGCGGCGGAATGGCTTACGGCTGTAACTTTATCAGGGAGCCAACGGCTGCAACGATAGGCGAGGCGGCGTCCGAGAGTGCCTAACCCTGGTGAGTGAATGGTGTCGACGACGACGCGGGATGGCGCGCATAGTCTGGACCAGCGCGCCATCCACGCAGCGTGAGGCAGGTGGGCGTGAACGATATCCGGTCTCGCAATACGGAGCCATTTGTTGAAACGAATCCAGCCGCGCGGATCGGCTAAACCCTTGCGCATGTGAAGGCTCAGGAAGCCGACACCCGATGTGAGGAGTTCGGCAGCGGCAGCGCCACCGCTGCCAGAGAGCGCCACGACGTTAACGCGCCAACCGCGATTCAACATTCCCTTGGCCAATATAAGGACTTGGCGTTCGGCACCGCCCAGCTTGTCGATGGTCGGAATGATGAGGGCAAGATGGTTCACCGCTGCTTCCCGCTGATGGTGGCGTCGATCAGGGATTCGTAGCGTAAGATGGCTCGGTCCATGGCGAACTCGTTGATCCAGACGTGCTTAAAGCGATCACCGTGTTGGATAGACTGTAATGCGGACTGCATGGAGCCGACCAACGCAGCAGTTGAGATTTCATCTGCGAGCCAAATGCCGAGCTGGTCACGGATGAGGGCGACCAAGCCTTCAGAAGATGGTAGAGCGACAATGGGTAGACCTGCGGCTGCGGCTTCAAGCAGTGCATTGGGGAGACCCTCTTGCCGTGAAGGCAGCACGAAAAGTGTGGCGTCAGCGAACCATTGTTCGGGATGCGTGACGTAGCCGACGAATCGCACGGAATCCTTTATTTTGAGGGCACGACATTGGTTTTGTAGATTCGAGGCTTCTGCACCTACTCCAAGGATAGTTAGGTGGGCATTGGGGTAGGTCGGGAGCAAGGTCGCAAAAGCATCGAGGAGGAGGTCGAGGCCTTTTTCGTGAGAGAGTCGACCGATAGATAGAACATGAGGGCCGGATGTTGACTTGGGTCTAACTTGCGCAGCGCTGCGGATGGTTGCGATGTCGAGGGGATTCGGCAAAATGCAGAAGTTGGCACGATCACCGATCAAGGAGGCGAGTTCTGATTTCATTGCAGGGGTTTGGCAGATGACAGCGTCCGCGCGCGGGTAGAGGAGTTTATAGAGGGCTCGATTGAATGCGGGTAAGTACTTGCTTGTAGCAGAGACCGAGCCATTTTGACGTACGAGTACGCGCGTTTTGCGAGGGAAGAGCGGGCGCAGGAGCGAGACCAAAAAATTGAGGTGAGCAATTCCAGACAGAATGAGATCAGGCTTGAGGTTTCGAATTAAGCGGACGAGCGGGATGGCGGCAGTGCGTACATGAGACACTCCCAAAGCGTGAACGGTGAGATATCTGGGCAAGGATTCAGAGGCGGAGTTCTGCCGTGTGATGAGTCCGAGATGTAATTCATATTTAGACGGAGACAGACCACGCGCTAGCAAAGAAATCACCCGCTCCGCTCCGCCACCTTCGAGGTGCGGAATCAGCAACAATAGGGTGAGCCGTTGAGCCATAGCAAGCGTTATGAGAGTAGAGGAATATTGACCACTCAACGGTGATAGGTAACACAGCATTTAATTGTGCTGAGATGCTACATTCCGTGCAAATACTTTAAAAATCTATTTCGCGTTTGTGGATATTTATGGGAGTCCTATGTCTAATCTATTCAATTATCCTTTTTTGCCAGGTGAATCGTTTGGGCCTCACGAGCAACCTTCGATTGTTGTAGGGATAACACATCCGCAGACATGCCTTGTGCTTGGAGACAGGCTTAGGGCTCTTCGCGAGGCGGGGTTTCGGGTCACGTTTATTTCGAGCTCCGGTGAGCACTTATATCGTCTCGTCGAAGAGCAAGGCGTTGAGGCGCTTCCGATTCCGATCGAACGCCGCATCGCGCCAATCGCGGATGTGGTTTCCCTGGTTCGTCTTTTTCGCGCCTTGCGGCGACTTAAGCCGGATATCACGGAATTCAGTACGCCGAAGGCTGGGCTGTTGGGGAATCTGGCTGCGTGGTTGTGCCGTGTTCCGAGCCGTGTATATCTGTTGCGAGGGCTTCGGTTGGAAACAGAAAGTGGGCTCAAGCGTCGAATCCTATTGGCTGCGGAGCGACTGTCGGCGGCCTGCGCGCATGTTGTTTTATGCAATAGCGAGAGTCTGCGCGAAAGAGCGCTGGAACTCCGAATTGCGCCGGCGAATAAGCTGCAAGTTTTAGGAGATGGAAGCAGCAATGGCGTTGATGTTGAGCAGTTTGCGCCGGGACCTGACATCAAGCGGGGCCCGCTCGGACTGCCAGTTCATGCTCCCGTGATTGGTTTTGTCGGGAGATTGACGCGCGACAAGGGGGTGCCCGAGTTGATCGAGGCATTCGACGCAATCCTGGAGTCGGAGCCGTCTGCGAGGCTGCTTCTTGTGGGGTGGTTTGACGAATCAGAAGATGCGCTCAGTGAACAACTTCAGGTACGGATCAACAGGCATCCGCGGATCACCCATACCGGATTTGTAGCTGATACCTCACCGTATTATCGAGCCATGGATGTGATGGTGTTGCCCACTTGGCGCGAAGGATTCCCTAATGTCGTGCTGGAAGCCGCTTCGACAGGTATTCCGGTGATCACGACGCTCTCAACGGGTTCGCGCGATGCAGTCGTGCCCGAGGTGACAGGCCTGTTGATTCCAGCAGGCTATCCGGAAGCGATCACAGAGGCTGTACTGGCGCTGATTCGCAATCCTGCACGCAGGCTCCGCATGGGTAAGGCGGCGCGATCATGGGTGATAGCCCATTTTGTGGACGAGTGCGTGACCGGATTGATCACGTCGTTCTACAAGAGCTTGTTGAAAGTGAAGTTTACTGGAGATCCCGCCGCAGCGGCTAAGGATGTTGCTCCGGTACCTGGTTGAGATCAGGCGCTGCAACTTGCGGTGAGGGCACTTGCAGAGTGTGGCCCGCGGTCTCAGCGGCTCCCAGCACGCCGCCGGGAGCGATGCCGAGTATCAGCGTGGCACCGACGGTGAAGAGCAGGGCCGCGCCGACCGCGATCCCCATCTGGGGGATGGGAATGCGAGCATTGGCGGCGGGATCTTCAGGACGTTGCGCCGAGACGAGGGCGAGGCGCAGATAGTAGGCCGCGGCCACTCCGGAATTGAGGAGGCCGATGATGGCCAATGTCACGGCACCACCGTTGACGGCAGCCGAAAAGGCGTAGAACTTGCCAAAGAATCCGCCGGTGAAAGGGATGCCGACGAGTGAGATGAGAAAGAAAACAAGGAGGCTGCCGAGAAGCGGCGAACGATAGATCAATCCGCGGAAGTCGCGTATCAGGGGCAGGGTTTCATCGTATCCGCTGGCCAGGGTGACGACTGCGAAGATGCCGACGTTCATGGCAGCATAGGCTGCGATGTAAAAAGAGGCTGCCGCGATTCCAGTGTTCCCGAGGCCAGCGAAAGCAGCCAGCAGGTAGCCTGCGTGCGCGATAGAGGAATACGCAAGCATGCGTTTCACGTTTTCCTGGCGCAATGCAGCCAGATTGCCGACGGTCATGGAAGCAACGGCGACCACCCACAAAAGGGGAGACCAGATGGGACGAAGCGTAGGCAGCATCTCATAAAGGACGCGGAGTAGCAAAGCGAAGGCTGCGGCCTTGGGTGCGGTCGACAGTAGGGCAACCACGGGCGAGGGTGCGCCTTCATAGACATCCGGCGTCCATACGTGGAAAGGGGCCGCAGATACCTTGAAGAGAATGCCAACCAGCATGAGCGCCATGCCGGCGACGACCAACAAATGGTTAGGCGCGGAGGGAACCTGCTGGGCGATCTCGTAAACCTGGGTGGTTCCTGTAGCGCCGAAGAGCAGCGCTATTCCATAGAGAAGAAAGGCGGTAGCAAATGAACCTAGCAGGAAGTACTTGATGGCTGCCTCAGGGCCTTTTCCGGTGTGCTTTCGGTAGCCAGCGAGAACGTACGTCGAGATCGAAGAGATTTCGAGCGCAATGAAGACGACGAGCAGTTCGACGGCGCCGGTGAGCAAGCACATACCCACGGCACCGAAGACGACCAGTGCATAATATTCGCCTTGGTGATGGCTGTCTTCAGGAAGGGTATCGAGGGCGATTAGAAGCGCAACGAGCACGATGCCGCAGATCAGTACGTGGAAGAAGACGGTGAAGGGGCTCGTCTCGACGGTGCCGGAGAAGGCCGTACCTGCTGGCAAACGGAGCTGCCACAGACTCGCCCACAGGGCGATCGTAGTTCCGAGCGCTGCTATCCAGCCGAGCGGGCGACGTGCCCAGCCAACGGGAAGCGTGGCATCGATTAGCATGACGGCGATGCCAGTGAGGGTAAGGAGGATTTCAGGTAGAATGCGAAGGCTGTCAGTCCAGTTCATTGTCCAGCCTCCGCGCTCACGATGGCGTTTGAAGTAGTAGCGAGACGCTGGGACAAATGGATCGATCCTGTTTGGGGCGGCGGTGCGCTTTTCTCAATTACGGGAAGCCACAGCGAAGGCACGAGGCCCATTACCAACATGAGGAGCGCTAAAGGAGCCAGTGCAGCGAGTTCATTCAAATGGAGATCGGCTGCCGGGCGGACAGATGCCATTTGGCTTTCCGGGCCGTAGAAGAGGCGCTGGATAAGCCAGAGCATGTACGCGGCGCCAAGGATCACGCTGACGGTCGCGCAGACGGCGAGGCTTCGGCTGACTTCGGTGAAGGTGCTGGAGAGGATGAGGAATTCGCCGACAAACCCGTTGAGCATGGGTAGGCCGATCATGGCCAGGGAGGTAATGACGAAGAAGGTTGCAGTTCTGGGCAGTTTGGCTGCAACTCCGCCGTAGGCAGTGATTTGGCTGGAGGCGTAGCGGGTGTCGAGGACTCCGAGAAGCACGAAGAGCGCGCCTTCGATGACTCCCTGGTTGAGCATTTGGTAGACAGCGCCGTCGCGTCCCGTGAGAGTAAGGCCGTAGATGCCCAGAGTGGTGAGGCTGAAATGACCAACGGTGGCGAAGGCGATCAAGCGCCAGAAGTCACGCTGCACCAACGCGAGACATGCGCCATAGAGGATGCCGATCACGGTAAGGGCGATCATCAGCGGAGCGATGGCACGGGTCTGGACGGGGAACAACGCAACATGAAAGCGCAGCATGGAGTAGAGGCCGAGTTTGCCGGCAACGATCATCGCCATGGCGACAGGAGCTTCGCTAAACGTGTCCGCGAGCCAACCGTGAAGGGGAAATACGGGGACTTTGACCGCAAAGGCAAATAGGAAAGCGAGAGCGCACCAATATAGAGGGCCGATGGGCAACGAACCGCTAGAGATGAGGCCTTGGAGTTCGGAGAAGTTGAACGTCCCGGTGCGCGCATAGAGCCATAGGATTGCGACCAGCAACGGGGCGGAGGGGATGAACGTAAAGAGAAAGAACTTGGTTGCGGCCTTGGGACCGTCTTTGCGGCCGTACATGGCGATCAGGATGGCCATGGGGACCAGAGATAATTCCCAGAAACCGTAGTAAACCATCAGGTCGAGAGAGAGAAATACGCCGAACATGGCTGTTTGCTGAACCAGAAACAGCGCATAGAAGATTTTGCGGCGTTCCTTGATCGCATTCCAGCTGGCCAGCACGCCGACGGGAGCAAGCAGTCCGGTGAGGACCACGAGCCACAGACTCAGGCCATCGACGCCGACATGGTAGAAGATGGCCGGATTGGCGATCCAGGCTTGGTTGATTTCAAACTGGAAGCCGGGTTGTCCGACGTTGAAATGCGCGGGCAGATGAAGGGTGAGGCCAAAGCTGATGAGCGCCGTGAACAGCGCCAGCCAGGCAGGTAGCTTGCCGCGATCGGGAAGGAGCGCGATGAGGAGCGCTCCGGCGAGCGGAACGAGCAGGATCAGCGTGAGAATCGAATCGTTTATCGCTGTCATGGTCTAGTGCCCCGCCGCGTTCAGGTGAATGCCAACATTTGCCAGAACCGAGGCCCACGGAACCAGCACGAAGAGGAGAAGAGCGGCCGCACCGGCAGCGAGCCATGCTGCATAGGAACGCAGATTGCCGGATTGCCAGCGTTGCAGAATGGCGCCCGCGAAGGTGGCGATTCCGCCGAGCAGCCAAGCAAGGCCGCCGAGAATAGCGACGTCGACGACCCAATCGAGGATAAAGCGGGAGAACGCAAGAACCGGCTTGACGACGACAGCGCCGTAGAACTCGTCGACCCAGTACTTATGAACGAGGATGTTGTATCCCGTTGGAAGCGCCGCGGCAAGTTGGGCGGGGCGTTCGGGCTTGACGCGGTAGAGGCGATAAGCGATAAACCAGCCGAGGATCGCTACGGCTACTGCGAGTCCGGTGAGCGTCCACTCGAGGCTGCTGCTTCCGGCTTCTACGATGCGGGCACCGGTGGCAGGCGCCAGGTAGGCAGCGAATCGCTCGATGCCTATCCAGCCTCCGCCGATTGAGAGCAGCGCGAGAATTACTAGCGGTCCAAGCATCGACCAGGGACTTTCGTGCGGAGTGTGGTGATGTTCCGCCTCGAGAGTCAGCTTGGAATCGGAACGCGCGTGGACGGCTGCACCAGGCTCCTCGATATCGGAGGTCGCACCGCGGTAGCTGCCGAGGAAGGTGAGATACCAGAGACGGAACATGTAGAACGAAGTCAGCAAGGCGGTTACGAGGCCTACGAACCAGAGGACCTTGCCGCTGTCGCCGTGAAGAAACGCCGCGTAAAGGATGGCATCTTTGGAGAAAAAGGCGGCCAGGGGAGGGAATCCGGCGATGGCAAAGACGGCCGCCGTCATGGTCCAGAAAGTGACTGGCATGTGTTTACGCAGGCCGCCCATCTTGCGCATGTCCTGCTCGCCGCCGAGACCGTGAATGACGGAGCCAGCCGCGAGGAAGAGCAACGCCTTGAAGAAGGCGTGGGTCATGAGGTGAAAGATGGCTGCCGAATACGCTGCGACGCCGCAGCCGAGAAACATGTAGCCGAGTTGCGAGACGGTCGAGTAAGCAAGTACACGCTTAATGTCGGTTTGTACCAGGCCGATGGTAGCGGCGAACAAGGCAGTGGCCGCACCGATGATGGCTACCACGCCGAGCGCGAAGGGCGAACGATCATAGATTGCATGGGTGCGAGCGATCATGTAGACGCCGGCGGTGACCATTGTAGCGGCGTGGATGAGCGCGGAAACGGGTGTCGGGCCTTCCATGGCGTCGGGAAGCCAGATGTAGAGCGGCAACTGGGCGCTTTTGCCGGTTGCTCCGAGCAGCAGGCAGAGGGCGATGGTGGTGAGAATACCACCTTGCCAGGCGGGACTGGCGGCGAGTTTGGCGGCGATTTCAGCGAATGTCAGGGTGCCGAAGTTGGCCAGCAGCAAGAACATGCCAAGTAGGAAACCGAAGTCGCCAATGCGGTTGACGACGAAGGCCTTCTTGCCGGCTTCAACCGCCGAAGTCTTCTGGAACCAGAATCCGATGAGCAGATAGGATGCGAGGCCGACACCTTCCCATCCCACAAACATCAGCAGGGCATTGCCGGCCAGGACCAGCACGGTCATGAAGAAGAGAAAGAGATTGAGATAGCTGAAGTAGCGCCAGTAGCCGTCTTCATGGGCCATGTAGCCCGCGGAGTAGATGTGGATGAGAAATCCCACGCCGGTGATGATGAGCAGCATGACCAGCGAAAGCTGATCGAGCACGAAGCTGTAATCGACATGCAGGGTGCCGGCGTTGATCCAGCCGATGGGGCAAGTCTCTGTGTAGGGAAGAGCGAGGCCGGCGCTGGCTGCCTGGGCGGCTAACAGCACGACGCCGAATGATGCCAATGGGGCCAGCAAGGCAACCGTTGTCACCAGAGATTTGGGCAGACGGCGGCCGAGGATTCCGTTGAACAGGAAGCCTGCAAACGGCAATAACGGAATCAGCCAGAGATGAAGATTACCGGTCATAGATCTGGTCATAGTTTCATCAGGTCGATTCGGTCGACGGCCAGTGTGGAGCGGGCACGGAAAACGGCAATGATGATGGCCAGTCCCACAGCGGCTTCTGCGGCGGCCACAACCATTACAAAGAAGACGAAGATTTGCCCTTTCACCAAGTGCCACTCGTGGGCGAATGTGACGAAAGACAGATTAACTCCGTTGAGCATGAGCTCAATGGACATAAACACAGTGATGAGATTGCGCTTGATGAGAAAGCCGACGATGCCGAGCGAAAACAAGACGGCGCTCAACAGCAGGTACCAGGAGAGAGGAATCACTTGCTCACTCTCCGTTCTCCGTCACCGGGACGGGCGAGCGCGACGGCGCCCAAGATAGCGATGAGGATGAGAACCGACGTGACCTCGAAGGGTAAGAGAAGCTCGTGGAAGAGCACGCGGCTTAGATCTTCAGTGGAAGTGATGGGGTCGCTCAGAGTCGCGCCACCCAGGTTTTGGGCTTTGAGAATTACTGTTGCGATGACGCCCAGAATGACGACGGTCGCCGGGAAGCCAATCGCTTTAGCTGCGCGACTGCCCAGGGTACGTTCTTCGCGGCCGGCATTGAGCAACATGACGACGAAAGTGAACAGCACCATGATGGCGCCGGCGTAGACGATGATTTGCGCCGCGGCGAGGAACTCCGCACCCAAGAGTAGATAGAGCACAGCCAGCGAGCTCATCACCACCACCAGCGACAGGGCACTGTTGATGGGATGAGTCTGGAGCAGGAGGTTAATGGCTCCCGCCAGGCAAAAACCGGCAAAGACAATAAACAGAATCAGGTGCATCGTACCATCACGTGCGAGTCTAAGCGGCCCGAATTGAAACCGCCGATTGTGGAGAGGCCGCTGGGTTGTTACTTGTAGGTCTGCGGGAAATCCTCTCCGATTGTAACCGAGCGCGTCAGTCGAGCAGGTGATAAGAACGCGCCAATAGGTTCCGAGAATCAATTAACTTCGATAGGCAAGCCACAAGCTTGTCGCCACAATGTTCAGAATTGCAAGCGGAAGCAGATAACGCCAGCCGAATGTCATCAACTGGTCGTAGCGGAAGCGCGGCAATGTTCCACGCACCCAGACGTAAAGGAACAAGAAGCTGAAGACCTTCAAGACGAACCAGAAGATCGGCATCAGGGCATGAACAAAGATGTTTTCGGGAGCGGGCATCAAGTCGCCGAGCGGACTGGTCCAGCCGCCGAGAAACAGGAGCGTGGCCACGCAGCCGACGGTGATCATGTTGGCGTATTCGGCCATAAAGAACATGGCGAATTTCATTGAACTGTATTCGGTGTGATAGCCGGCGGTCAGTTCGCTCTCTGCTTCAGGTAGATCGAACGGCGAGCGATTGGTTTCAGCGTAGGCCGCCGTCAGGTAGATGAAGAAGGCGACAAACTGAAATCCGCCGAAGAGATTCCAGGTGGCCATGCCTTTCGAGGACTGGCTTTCGACGATGACTCTCAAGTTCAACGAACCGGCGCGCATGACTACACCGACCAGCGAGAGGCCCAATGCAAGCTCATAGCTGATGAGTTGAGCGGAGGATCGCAGCGAACCAAGCAGCGAGTATTTGTTGTTCGATGACCAACCCGCCAGCGCAATGCCATAAACGCCGATGGAAGTAACGCCAAGAATGACCAGCAGGCCGATGTTTACGTCGGCAATCTCGAAGAAGTGCATTCCGTTGGGGCCGACATTGGGCTCACCGAAGGGAACGACCCCGATCGAGATCAGCGCGCAGCCCAGGGAGAGGATAGGCGCAAGAATATAGAGCGGCTTGTAGACGGTGGTTGGGATGATGTCCTCTTTCAGAAAGGACTTCGCCCCATCAACCAAGGGCTGCAGGAGACCGAAGGGGCCGACGCGCGTAGGCCCCCATCGATTTTGAATGCGGCCCACAAGCTTGCGCTCAAGCAGCACGGTGTAGGCGACGGCCATCAACATCACCACCGTCACAACCGCTACTTTGAGTACGCTCCACAGGAAAAACTGCAAAATTGTCACAGGTCTTCAGCCTCTCTTGCCAAAAGCTTTTCTAATCTGCCGCGGCCGCTGCCAACTCGTGTGCTTGATGGTGTTCGAGTTCGCGTAGGGCGGAACTGTATCGGCCCAGCGCGCCCGAGGTAAACAGGCTGTCGTGCGCTGGGGTAACAAGGTTGGGATTGGATGCGGTAAGCGTAGAAACCGGCACGAAGCCCGGTTCCGTGGGCACATCGTTGCCGCTGAGCAGGTTGATGCGATCGAGCTTGTACGCCGGCACAAGCCGCTCGATTTCATCGAGAACTGCTAGCGGATCGAAGGGGCTCAGCTTGGGCTCAAGTCCGTTGGCCGCGAGCCAGACGGCGTGGCGATCGGCTTCACCGGATTGCGCACCGCGGGATTGGCCGAGGTCCGCCGTCACGCCTAGTTTGCCAAAGGGAACAAGGGTCTTGACGTCGACACCCATCGCTCCGGCTAGACGCACGAGGATTTCAAAATCGGGCTTGACGCCGGCGCGGTCTGCGGCTTTCTTTGCCAACTGAACATCGCCGAATGTGTTGGTCACCGTGCCGGTTTTTTCGTAGAGACTGGCAGCGGGGAAAACGACATCGGCAAGCGCAGCGGTCTCGGTGAGAAAGAGCTCCTGCACGATGACGAAGGTGTTCTTGAGTGATGCGGGCTCGATGCCGCGCTGCGCGATTGGATCGGCCCCGACGATGAGCAATGCGCCGAGTGTGCCGTTGCGTGCAGCGTCAAAGATCTCCGGCTGCGCCTTGCCCGGTGTTGTGGGCATGCCAGCGTATTCCTCGGTGAATGCGGCAGGCGCGGAGACGGGAACATAGCCGGGCAAAAGGTCGGGCAACAGGCCCATGTCCGCAGCGCCTCGCGAATTCGCGTGATCGCCCAAGTAGGCAAAGCGGATGTTGCCGCGCGCGAGACCCCAATTCACAAACGCTTCGAGTTGAGGGCCGCGAAATTCCTGACCGAAGACGATGAGCAAGGGCTCTTCGCCCATAACAGCCTTGGCGAATTCAGACTCATTACGATCGAGGATTGCAGTCAGATCCTTGTATCCATTGGGCGGCACACCTTGCGTGGCTTTTGCCTGGCGCTCAAGTTTGATGGACTTGTCATTAACGATATAGAGGCGCGCACGATTGAGGCGAACGTTGGTGCGAATGTTCCAGGCCAGCAGCGGATGCTCCTCAGTGGGATTGCCACCAATGAGCAGAATAGATGGAGCTGTGGCCGTTTCGCGCAGGCTGGCGACCTTGCCTTCATGGCCGGCCATCGCGCCTGCGAAGGCTACATAGTCTGTAGTCCGCTCGTGGTCGATGTTATTGGTGCGCAGAATCGAGCGGGCAAATTTCTGCAGCAGGTAATTCTCTTCATTGGTGGTGCGATTGGAGCCGATGACGGCGATCGCTTCTCCACCTTTGCTGTCGCGAACTTCCTTAAGCTTGGCGGCTGCGGTGCGGAGTGCATGTTCCCAGGTGGCCGGCTCGAGTTTGCCGGCGGCGTTGCGGACCAGGGGCTTGGTGAGGCGCTCGGGATTTTCGACAAAGTCAAAGCCAAAGCGACCCTTGGCGCAGAGAAAGTCTCCATTGATGCCGCTCTTGTCGCGATTGTCGGCGCGAATGATTTCAGAGCCGTCGTTGGACTGACGCACACCGAGAGTGACCTTGCAACCATCGGCACAATGGGTGCACACGGTCGAGACGTGGTTCATTTCCCACGGACGCGTTTTGTAGCGATAGCTGCCGCTGGTGAGCGCGCCCACGGGGCATACATCGATGCACATGCCGCACTGTTCGCAGTCGAGATGGGCCTTTTCGCCCGCTTTCTCAGGGCCGTTGGGAGCAATGACCGAAGAGACGCCGCGATTCTGGACGCCGAGAGCCCACACATCCATGCCCTCGCCGCACATGCGCACGCAGCGGTAACAGAGGATGCAGCGGGGACGATCGAAGTAAACGGCCGGAGACCACTGCTGCTCTTCGCGATGTTGCTTGGCCTCAACATACAGGCTTTCGCCGGCGCCGTACTTGAAGGTCATGTCCTGCAATTCACACTCGCCGCCCGCATCGCAGACGGGGCAGTCGAGAGGATGATTGCCGAGGAGTAATTCGATGGTCGCCTTGCGTGCCTGAATGATCTCCGGCGAGTCGGTGATGAAGACCTGGCCCTCAGCGACCGTGGTGGTGCAGGCGGTCTGGAGCTTGGGCACTTTCTCCTGGCGCACCACGCACATGCGGCAGGCGGCCTGAAGACTCAACCCCGGGTAGTAGCAGAAAGCTGGAATCTCGATGCCCGCTTTGCGGCAGGCTTCGATGAGCAGGGTCCCTGCGGGCGCTGTCAGCTTTTTTCCATCGACTGTGAACGTTACGTCTGGCATTCGTTTCCTTAAAATTGGTTGGTGCCGTTGTCACAAACTCGAAAGCGAACTACTCAGTTGATACGAAAATCTCGGCACAGTCAGGGTGTATCACGAACATAGAGTGTTGGGCCACCCGAACGAAGTCCTTGCGCAAGTCTGGCCGCTTCTTTCGCGCTAACTGGAGTGAATGTGATCGGAGCCGCAAGGTAGAAGTCCACTTGAGCTTCGGATGGAATCCAGATGCTGGGGCCAGGCGATGCCGCTGATATCAATGTGCCCACACCCGCGCCAACCGCGGCTCCGGTGGCCATTCCCGCGGCCTTGCCTGCGCCTGTGGTTTCGCCCTTGGCACTGCCGCTAAAGGCTGCGCCAGCGATTGCGCCCACAACCGCACCATCTCTAGCTTTGGCCTCAGTAGGGCCGGTTTTGCTGAGTCCTTTGACTCTGAACTGGTACGAATCGAGCGGATAGTTTATTCCTGCCAAGTCGAACGATACGAGTTTCAGAGCTAACTCGGGGCTGCCCGTCAGCCGCCCCGCCTTCTTTGATTCGATCACGATGCCGTGGGCGAACGCACCGCGTGGAATGGCCAACACATCTCCGACCCTTACGTCTTCTGAAACCATAAACAACACGGGCGCATTTTCGCGGGCACGCTTACTGTTGACCGGTTCGATAGTCTGCACGCGGATCAATGTATCTTCGAGTACAGTGACGGGCTGTGTGGGAGCCTGATTCGCGACGGATGTTTGCTGCGCGAAATCCGTCGCCGGGATCGTGCTTTGTGCTCCGACCAAACTACTCAGCACGACGGTTGCAGCCCATGTGATAAGCATCAGTGCACCTCCACGAGGCCGGGTTTCTCGATCCTGGCGAACGCACACGGCTTGCCGTTGAGATGGTCTTCAAATTCCTTACGGAACTTCTTCACAAAGCCCAATGTAGGCATGGCAGCAGCATCCCCTAGCGGACAGAAGGTGCGGCCCATCATGTTTTCAGCAAGGTATTGGATGTTGTCGATGTCCTTGGCTGTGCCGAATCCGGCGTGGAAGCGCGTCAAGGATTTCTTGAGCCAATCCGTTCCTTCGCGGCAGGGGATGCACCAGCCGCAACTTTCATGCTGATAAAAACTGATCGTACGCAGTGCGAATTCGACGATGCAGGTCTGGTCGTCGATGACAACGACGCCGCCCGAGCCGAGCATGGAACCGGCCTTGCCAACCTGGTCGAAGTCCATGCCGAGATTTTCGATTTCTTCAGGCAGCAGCACAGGAGTGGACGATCCGCCGGGAACCACAGCCTTAAGCCCACGTCCGCCGCGAACGCCGCCGCCCACTTCATAGATCATCTTCTTGAGGTTGTAGCCCATCGGCAATTCGTAGACGCCGGGACGCTCGACATGACCACTTAGGCCGAATAAGCGCGTGCCGCCATTGCGCTCAGAACCCACGGCCGCATAGGCTGCAGCGCCCATCGAAATCACGTGCGGCACAGAGGCAATGGTCTCGACGTTATTGATAACCGTGGGCCCGCCATAGAGACCGACGACAGCAGGGAACGGCGGCTTGATGCGAGGAACGCCGCGCTTGCCTTCGAGCGACTCCATCAACGCAGATTCTTCGCCAACTTCATACGCGCCGGCGCCGGTCTGGGTGATGATTTGAAATTCGGTGTCGGAGCCGAAGATGTTTTTGCCGAGATAGCCCTTGGCATAGGCATCGGCAACAGCCTTCTCCATGATCTCGAGGAGGTAGCGATACTCGCCGCGCAGATAGATAAAACCGAGCTTGGCGCCGATGGCGAGACCGGCAATCATGGTGCCTTCAATGATCGCGTGCGGGTCATGCAGAAAGATCAGGTGGTCTTTGCAAGTGCCTGGTTCGCTCTCATCGCCATTGACCAGCACGTACTTGGGCTTGGCCGACTGCTTGGGAACGAACGACCATTTGAGACCGGTGGGAAAGCCTGCGCCGCCGCGACCGCGGAGGTTCGAGGCCTTCATCTCGTTGATGATCCACTCGGGTCCTTGCGCGAGACATTTTTGGACCGCTTCATAGCCGCCCAGTTGAATGTACTTGTCGATGGCAGCGGCGCCCTGGCCGAAACGGCGGGTGACGATCTTCACTTCATCGGGGTGGGAGACGAGCCTGGGCACGCTAGACCTTCCCTTCCGCGCCGATGCTGCCGCGATAGTTTGAAATGATGCCCGGTACCTGGTCCGGTGTCAAATCATCGTGGAAGGCGTAGTTGACTTGGATAGCCGGAGCCCAACAGCAGGCACCAATACATTCAACTTCTTCAAGCGAGAAGATGCCGTCCGGCGTGATGCCCTTGTGGCCGATGCCCAACTCTTCTTGAAATTTTTCAAGTACGTCGTAGCCACCGCGCAGCATGCAGCTGATGTTGGTGCATACCTGCACATTGAATCGGCCTGCCGGCTTGAAACGCAGCATGGAGTAGTAAGTAGCGACATTGCGAACATCAAGGGTGGTGATGCCGATGCGCTCAGCGACTTCGGCAATCACAGTGTCGGAGAGATACCCGATTTCGTCCTGCGCGTAGAGCAGCATCGGTACGAGAGCCGAGCGTCGCACGGGGTATTTCTCAACCAGCGCATCAAAGCGAGCCGCGAGCTGTGGTGAAAAGATGGTCATGGTTTCAAGACTCATTGCATCAACTCCCTGGCCCACGATTCGGCTGCCATATCCATCTCTTCCTCTACTGCCTCGCCATTCGATTCGATGGTGCGCAACTGCCCGGCTTGAGTCAACTCCAGGGTTCCGCTCCTACCATTTTCACGCAACCAGGTTACGATCGCGTCCCGCCGTTTCAGATCGAGCCACGCATCTCCGTGACGCACTGTTATTCGTTCTTCGCCTAGCTCTACCGTCGCCTGGCGATTGCCGTTGAGCCCATGCGCCGCGGTGTAGCTGCGAAGCAGGGAAGCCAGCGATACCCATAACTCTACGAAGACGCTGGAACCGAAATCACTCAAGGCGTCCCTTGATAATTCCCGAGACGACAGCTTCCGCAATCTCGCCCGGGGTAAACTGTTTGTCGCGATCGACCGCACCTCCTTCGAGGATTTTGTAGGCCTTCAAACCGGTGCCGTCGTGTTCAATCAAATACCCTAGAGTCTGCTTGGGGATATCTCCGCCCATTTCGACTCCAACGGCCGTAGACCCTTCGATGACGTGCTGATCGATGGCAACCCTGCAGCGAGTTCGCTTGCCGAAGGAGAGGTTAATGGTCCAATCGTTTTGCGCGGTACCGGGTCCGCCAAAGGTCGGAACTCCTGCGCGCGCCAGATTGGGGTTAGCCATGTTAATTTCCTTGGCGATGTTGATTTCTACACTTTTGAAGAAAACAAGCAACTCCCGGTTTCGTTTTTTTTCTTCCGCAGTCTCTAATTTAGCTGAGACATGTCTGGTTTTAGCTTCTGTAGCAAGTTTTGAATAATCAACCATCAGTGCCTCACGTCTAGCGATCGATCTCGCCCAGCACAATGTCGATGGACCCGACAACGGCCACAACGTCGGCCAGCATTCGGCCCTTGCACATGGTTTCAAGCGACTGCAGGGTTGCATAGGTTGGGTTGCGCATGTGGACACGGTAGGGCTTGGCCGTGCCATCGGACACAACATAATAGCCCATCTGTCCGCGTGGGCTTTCGATGCCTTGGTAGACCTCTCCGGCAGGAACTGCGAAGCCTTCTGTAACAATTTTGAAGTGATGGATCAGTGATTCCATCTGGGTTTTCATCTGCTCGCGATCGGGCAAAACTATCTTGGGTGCGTTGGCTTTGACTGGACCCTCAGGCATGCCGGCCAATGCTTGTTCTATGATCTTGACGCTCTCGCGCATTTCTTCGAAACGCAGCCGATAACGAGCCCAGCAGTCGCCATCCGTTGAAACAGGGACTTTGAAGTCGAACTTTTCGTAGCTGGAGTAAGGCATATCGCGGCGCAGATCGAAGTCAATGCCGGAGGCACGCATGGGCGGCCCCGTAACAGCGAGTGCAACGGCGTCCGCTGCTGAAAGATAGCCAACACCCTTGAGTCGATTCGCAAAGATGGGATTGCCGGTGAGCAGGTTTGAGTATTCGTCGATCTTCTCGGGGAAGGTCGAAATAAAACTGCGCACGCGGTCGAAGAAGTCCAGGGGCGGCTCCATCGAGAGGCCACCGATGCGGAAATAGCTGGTCATCATCCGCTGGCCGGATACCATCTCAAAGATGCGCAGAATGTCTTCGCGCTCGCGGAATGTGTAAAGAAAAACCGTGAGGGCGCCAATATCCATGGCGTGCGTGCCGAGCCAGACGAGGTGCGAATTGAGACGAGTCAATTCCGAAAGCAACACGCGAATCCACTGCGCTTTTTCGGGAATTTCGAGGTCGAGCAACCGCTCCACGGCCAGGCAATAGCAAAGATTGTTGGCCATGGGGCTGAGGTAGTCGACGCGATCGGTCAGCGGGACCACCTGCTGATAAAACTTGGCCTCGCAGGTTTTCTCGATCCCGGTGTGCAGATAGCCGATCTCTGGATAGAGACGGACGACGATTTCTCCATCGATCTCGAGCACCAGGCGCAGCACGCCGTGGGTCGAGGGGTGCTGCGGGCCCATGTTCAGGACCATGTGCTGATCGCTGGGGCCCTCGGCAACGGGAACTTCGAGGATCGGTGTACCTACATCGAATGCCATTTAGCGGTACCCCTCCACAGGATAATCCTTGCGCAGGGGGTGGCCCTGCCAATCGTCGGGCATCATAATGCGGCGCAGGTTCGGGTGCCCCTCGAAACGGATGCCGAACAGGTCGAAAACTTCGCGTTCGTAGTAGTTGGCGCCCGGCCAGACGGGGGTAATCGATTCAACCGAGGGATCAGCCTCATCTACGAGTACCCGCAGGCGGATTAGTTCTTTAAGCGAGTGCGAAACGATGTGGTAGCTCAACTGGAAGCGCGGGGTCGAGGGATACCAGTCAACGGCAGTTACGTCTTGAAACGCGTTGTAGCCAGCCGACTGGACCGTCGCGGCTGCAGCGCGAATATCATCTTGTGCAATGGTGATCGTCAACTCTCCGCGGTCAAAACGAGCGTCGGTCAGGGCCTCGGGTTTCCAGGCGAGGATCGCTTTCAATGCAGGATGGTCGGGAAAAGCTTCGAGCACCGATGATTTGTCGGGCAGAGTGATTTGGGTCTTATGAGTCGTCACTAAAGGTCCGCCTTGTCCATGCTCCAGTCGAGGATGCCCTTGCGCACGATGTAGTAGAGGCCTACGCCGACAAATCCGAGGTAGACCACCATCTCCCAAAATCCAAACAAACGGGAGCCTGTAATCGCGGGCAGCTTGCGATAGATGACCGCCCAAGGCATCATGAAGACCGCTTCAACGTCGAAGAGAATAAAGAGCATTGCGACCATGTAGAAGCGCACGCTGAAGCGGCCTCTGGCGTCGCCCACTGCCTCGATTCCGCATTCATAAGATGCCAGTTTGACGGCGGAGTTGCGGTGGCGCCCGACAAACCAGGAAGCCACCACCATGCCCGCACCCATGCCGAAAGCGACCAGAATCTGCATCAAAAGTGGCAGATATTGCCAGTGGTAAGGGATCATTGTCGTGCGCCTCAGAGTTTTCCCAAAAAAGATTGCGTCAATCTCACAGGCGAATGTGCACTGCCGGTGCGACTTGCCGCTGGTTTGAGCTTAGGTTTCCAGACTATTTCCGTCAAGGTTAGGGGCGCTGTGGATTTTTCGTGTCAGACTCGACGGGCAACAATTCCTCTCGCGGCCAGGCGTGATTATCGTCACATTTATTCCCAAAATGGCATCATACGTTCGTGATTCCTATTCTGGTATATGGTACTTCGGTTATGTGGTGAATAAGCCTCCACCTGCCGAGAAACGAGGAGAGGATTGAAAGCATGGCAGCCACGACAAGCAACTTTCCTATCTCGCCTATCTCGGTTTCCGCGCCGACCATGTCAAGATCAATAGCCCGCCCAATACGCAAACGCCGCATCGACCCCGAATCCGGTCGTGCGCTCGAAATTCTGGGCCACGCGATCGACTATCTTACCGACGAATTCGTGCACGAAGGTGGGCCACTGGCAGCTCACAACTCCCAGTTGGAAGCGATCCAGTTGCTCATGGCCGTCAACAGGCGCGTTTACTTTGCATGCCCGGAGATTCCGACGTTCAGGGATCGCTGCGTCTCCTTGCTGCACCATCTCCTGCACATGTAAGAAGCGGGAATCAGGGGTCAGGGATCAGAAAAGCACGGCCCGCGACGGAGATATCAGACTGGCCCTTGAACACCGCAGGAATTAGGGAGCAGATTGACTGGGGGCAAAAGAACACGGTTCGCATCAGCGATACCGGACTGACCACTGACCCCTGATCCCCGACCCCTGCATTTTTCACTGGCCCACGGCAAGCACTGCCAGGAGCAAAATCCACGCGATTCCCAAGGCGTGCCAATACCAGGCCGTCGCGTCTATGGCAATCTGCCGAAACTCCACTTTGCGCAGCAGGCCGAGAGCGCAAAGGCAGCCGAGCAGGGCTAGAACTCCAAGGACCAGGTGAGCGGCGTGCAAGCCGGTCACGACATAGAAAAAGTAGCTGGCAGGGGTTGACCAGTGGTCGAACGCAAACCCTTGCGCTGTGAGCTGGCGCCATCCGAGCACCTGTCCCCCTAGAAAGGTCACGCCGAGCAGCAGCGTAATCCCAACCCACGGCAGGGTGCGATGCAGGGCCGGATGACCAAGCCCCAGCCATTCCTCGAGGACATCGATCTCACGAAATATGCTTTGACGCGCGATCTCCATCGACAAGCTGCTGAGTAGGAGGACAGCTGTATTGAGGTAGAGGATGGGCGGCAATACGATCGGATGCCAGTCGCCGATCATCTCGTGCGTGCGCGGATCCATGTGCATGCCGGCTTGGCGGGCAAAAAATAACGCCACCAGCGCGGCAAAAAACATCATGTCGCCGGCGAGACCAAAGAAAACAAAGAAGCGAATACGATGCAAACGTTCGCGCGGACCACCGCGCTTACTTTGCCAGTCGTCATCGCCGCCCCCGCCTCCGCCGCCGGTGGGGCGTCTGTCTACAGGGGGTTTTCCACCTATTCCTGGTTCTTTGCGCTCAATTTCCGCTGGGGCACGCGTGAAAGTGACGGGCATTCGAGGCCTCTGTGTTGAAGAGATTACTCCCTCTGGTGATTGGACGCACTATGATTCTGGGAAGATGGTCGCAATTCTTTTGAGACGCTGAATCTGGTCCGAAGGAAGCTTCGACGGTCGCTATTTTTTGTTGCTGTTCTCCTGAACGAAAGCAATCACCGTCTCGACGAACAGGCGGTGGACGCGACGGTCGCTCGATAGTTCCGGATGAAACGTGGCGGCCATCAGGTTTCCCTGACGAACCAGCACGGGAAAGCCTTCGCGACGAGCGAGAACTTCCACGCTGGGTCCCGTTTCCACGATGCGGGGGGCGCGAATAAACACCATTTCAAGCGGCCCGCCGGGAAGACTGGTCGGGACGGTGAGAATGGTCGAGTCAATTTGCCGGCCATAGGCGTTGCGTTCGACGGCCGCGTCGAGAACACCCAGGCTGCGTTGAGCGGGATGACGCACTTCGCGCGCCAGCAGGATAGCCCCGGCACAGGTGCCAAAAACGGGTTGGTTGGCGGCGAAAGCCTCGAGGACTTCGAAGAACCCGCCTCGTTCGAGAAACTTGAGCATGGTGGTCGATTCACCACCGGGCAGGATCAAGCCATCGACATCCGCCAACTCGCCAGGGTTGCGTACTTCGATCGGCTCGGCGCCGACATCCCGAAGTGCTTCAGCATGGGCCGCATAGTCGCCTTGAATAGCGAGAACGCCGATGCGCGGACGAAAACTTCCTTCCGTCAAACTTGCTGCTCCATTCCGGGGATTGTGTGCGACGAATGCGTGGCCGGATTCGAAGGCTTCCCCTCCGGCCAGGAGATAACCGCTTACCAGCCGCGCGTTTGCAGCAGTTGCGATTCTTCGATTGCCGCTGCAGCCAGGCCCTTCATGGTGCCGGTCACTTGCTCGCTGGCTTCGGCAAGAATCTTGGCGTCATTGAAGTGGGTGGTGGCGATCACGATCGCCTTGGCGCGGGAAACTGCCTCGGCACGTTCGACTGGATCATTTTCGACGTCGAGCGGCGTGGCGCGTTCCTTCATAAAAATGCCGGAACCGACGAAAATTGCCTCGGCTCCCAGTTGCATCATGAGCGCCGCGTCGGCGGGAGTGGCAATGCCGCCGGCCGAGAAGTTGGGAACGGGAAGCTTGCCGGTCTGGGCGACCATGCGAATCAGTTCGTAGGGCGCCTGATGGTCCTTGGCCGCAGCGTAGAGTTCCTGTTCGGAGAGAACGGTCAGGACTCTCATCTCCTTCACAATCTGACGCATGTGCTGGACGGCGTGAACCACGTCGCCGGTGCCGGCTTCGCCCTTGGTGCGAATCATGGCCGCGCCTTCCGCGATGCGCCGCAAGGCTTCACCGAGGTTGCGGGCTCCGCAAACGAAAGGCGTGGTGAAGGCGTGCTTGTCGATGTGGTGAGCTTCATCGGCAGGGGTCAAGACTTCGCTTTCGTCGATAAAGTCGACGCCCAATTCCTGCAGAATCTGGGCTTCCGCAAAGTGTCCGATGCGCGCCTTGGCCATGACAGGAATCGACACCGTCTTGATGATCTCCTTGATGAGACTGGGCTTGGCCATGCGGGCAACTCCACCCTCGGCGCGAATCATGGCTGGCACGCGCTCCAGAGCCATGACGGATACGGCTCCGGCTTCTTCGGCAATGCGCGCCTGCTCGACGTTCATCACGTCCATAATGACGCCGCCTTTGAGCATCTCGGCCAAGCCGATCTTGAGGCGTAGGCTGGTCCCCGTAAAACTCTTGTTTCCGTTCATGTCAGACATTGTGTTCAGACCTCGATCGATGCAAATGACGCAGGATTTGAGCGCCTTCGCTTCGCATATTCAACGATATCTACCAGTGTAGCAGCGAACGGGGTGAGGCAGCGGACGGGGGGATTCAGGCAGGAAACCAGCGCAATTCTTAAGCCATTCCAATGCAATGTGTCCTGCTGTGGCCAGTCTTCTGCTTGAACTCGGGCATGGAAAGCGCCACTTCATCGCCTCAGGTTGACGAAAGCCAGCATCACTCTGAACCTTCGGTCGGCACTCCGGATGCGCCGGAATCAGGTACACCCGCAGAGGAAACCGGGGCAGCTCTGGTGGCTACGACTGCCGAGGTCGAATCCGAAGAACCAGTTGCGTCGGCATTGCCTGGAAATCTGTTGCCGGTCGAGTTGGATGTGTCGATTCCGATACGACAGTTTCGAGTGCGCAACCTGTTATCGCTCGATGCCGGCACGGTGGTCGAGTCGGAATGGGGTCACGGGTCCGATGTGCCGCTGGCCTCTGGCAACGTTTTGCTGGCGTGGAGTGAATTTGAAGTCGTGGACTCGCGGCTGGCCGTGCGCGTAACTCGTTTGGGATGAGTTCACTGGGATTGCATAAGCAGGATCGCAAAGTAACGAAAGAGTCCAATCATGACCAACACCGACAATAAACGAACCCCGACAGCCCCTTTGGGCGGATTGGCAGGCTGGCTGCTGGGACGTTTGCGAAGTGCATCGCGGCCGCAACCCCGGCTGGCCGTCGTCGAGCGGATCACTCTGGCTCCGCGGCAGTCGCTGGCGCTGGTCGAGGTCGAAGGCCGACGGCTTTTGATCGCCACTTCTCCGGATGGATCTCCGGCGTTTTATGCCCTTGACGATCGCGCGAATGGCAGAAGCGCTGCGCGCGCCTCAATGCTCCCGGTAACGCCGCTCCAGTCCAAACCCGCGAGGCGCGCATGATCGCAATGCTGGCTGCCGCACACGCCGCGGGATCGGCGCCGCTTTTACCCGACCTGAGCAGTCGCCTCCATCCCTCAGACTCGACCCCCTGGACGATTCTCTTTGTCCTGACCCTGATCACCTTGCTGCCTGCCATTTTGATGGCTATGACGCCGCTGGTGCGGCTGATGGTGGTGTTCCATTTTCTGCGCCAGGCGCTGGGCACCCAGACGGCACCCTCAAATCCGACCCTGCTGGGGTTGGCATTGATGATGACCTGGTTCCTGATGACCCCGGTGCTTAACCAGGTCGATCAGCAAGCGGTCGAACCCTATCGCGCCGGGCTGATCACGGGGCTCGACGCGATCGATCGGGGCGCGCAGCCGATAAAGCACTTTCTGCTTCGTTACGCGCGCGAAAAAGATCTCGCCCTGTTTACCGCCGCCGGTCAAGTTGCAAGGCCAAATACGCCCGACGACCTGCCTATGCGGGTCGTGGTTCCGGCCTACATCCTGTCCGAGCTCAAGGCCGGTTTTGCGATTGGCGCGGTGTTGTTTCTTCCTTTCCTCTTGATCGACATGGTGACGGCTTCAATCACTACTTCAATCGGCATGTTTCAGTTGCCGCCCGTGGTGGTGTCGACGCCCTTGAAGATCCTGCTGTTTGTGATGGTCGACGGCTGGAACCTGCTGGCCAGTTCGTTGCTGAAAAGCTTTTAGGAGATTGCCTATGACTCCCGATATGGTGTCGGAACTGCTTCGCCAACTGATGAAGGAAGCCATGATTCTGGCCGGACCGCTGCTGCTGGCGGCGGCGCTGTTGAGCTTCCTGCTCAGCCTGGTGCAGACCCTGACCAGCCTCCAGGACCAATCGCTGACTTCGGTGCCCCGCCTGATCGCGGTGGCGCTGATCCTGCTGGTCGGCATGCCCTGGTTTCTAGGCCGCATGGCCACCTACACCCGCCTGTTGCTGGCCGACTTCCACCGCTACCTCGGCTAAAGGCCGGAAAGACACATCCATGCCACAGGGAACAACCGTCGAATGGGTCACCTTTTTGAGCGCCATGACGCTGGCGCTGGTGCGGGTGAGCGGAATGGTCATGTTCGCGCCATTCTTTTCCTCGGCCGCCCTGCCGGTGCGAACGAAAGCTGTCCTGGTGCTGGCCCTTGCCTACTTGCTGGCGCCCCTGGTCGCAACGCTGCCGAACGCGCGGGCCGAGATCAACTTCTCTTCGTTGCTGGGGGAATTGGCCGTGGGGCTGGTCTACGGGCTCACCCTGGCGCTGTTGAACGAGATGCTCCTGTTTGCCGGTCAAATCGCTGGAGTTCAGTTCAGTTTCTCGCTGGTGAACCTGATGGATCCCTCTTCGAACATCGAGACTCCGCTGATGGGCGACCTGTTCCAGTTGATGGGCACACTGGTGCTGCTGGGAGCGGGACTTGACCGTATCCTGCTGGCCTCGATGATCCGCAGCTTTCGCGCCGTGCCCCTGGGCACCTATGCCATGTCTCCGGTCACCGGTCTGGGGATTGTGCATGCCGCGAGCGGCATTTTTCTGGCCGGCGTGGAGTTGGCCGCCCCCGTGCTGGCGGCTACCATGCTGGTCGAAATCGGTGTCTCGCTGATGGGCAAGCTCAGCCCCCAGTTGCCGGTCATGAACCTGACCGTGCCTTTCAAAACGTTGACTGGGTATGTGGTACTGGGCGGGGCGCTGGCCCTGTGGCCGCGCTTTATCGAGGCGCGGTTCTCCGGCTTGCTCGATCTCGCCGAGCGGTTGATCGCCTTGCCGGCTACCCGTGTGGGAGGCTAGCCGATGGCCGGAGAGCGCACCGAACAAGCCACCCAGCACCACCGTGATAAAGCGCGCGAAGATGGCGACATCCTGCACAGCAAGGAGCTGACTGCGGCGGCCGGTACGCTGGCCGGAGTGGTGGCGCTCGGCATGGTCGGGAATCCGGCGCTGCTGGCCTGGCGCGGCGCCTTTGCCGGCTTTCTCAACCTTGGTCTCGAGGCGCATTGGGAGCCCAGTGAAATTGCCCCCACCCTGATCGCCATTCGCAGGCTTTCGCTGCAGATGCTCGGACCCGTGGCCGTCGTCATGGTGTCGGTGGTAGGGGCGGCCCTGGGGGTGGCGGTGATGCAGACCGGCGGCGTCAACTTCCATGCCGGCGCCATCGCTTTGAAATTAGACCGGATCAACCCTCTTACCAACGTCAAGAACCTGTTTTCCCTGAGAGCCGCGGCGCGCCTGGCCAAGTCACTGGTGCCAGCGGCAATCCTGGCCATCTTCGCGGTGCAGCGCATTGCCCGCCAGTTGACCATTCCGCCGTTTTCGACCGTGCGCCTCGAACTCTTGAGCGCGGATGTTTTTGGCTTGCTGCAGGCTGCGGCGTGGTTGCTGTTCGCCTGGGCGGCTATCGATTACGCCGTCGAATGGCAGAGCCGGGAATCGCGCCTCAAGATGAGCAAGGAAGACATGCGCGAGGAGTCCAAGCAGACCGAAGGGAATCCGCAGATCCGCGCTCGTATCAAGGGCTTGCAGCGCCAGATGCGCCGCCGCAAGGTGAAGAACGACGTTTCGAAAGCGGCCGTGATCCTTACCAATCCGACTCATTATGCCGTGGCTTTAGGCTTCGACTTCAGCACCATGGAAGCGCCCCGGGTACTGGCCAAGGGGCGCAATCTCTTGGCCGAAGAAATCAAGGCCGAGGCCCGCTGGGCCGGGGTGCCGGTTATCGAGAACCCGCCCTTGGCCCGGTCCCTTTATCGTTCTGTCGAAGTTGGCCAGACGATTCCCGTCGACCTCTACGCCGCGGTGGCCGCCATTCTTGCCTACCTCTATCGCCAGCGGGTGGAGGCAGAACTGCGCGAACGGCGAGCGAAAGAAGCAGCCGCGCGGATGCGCTCCCAATCCGGCAGCCAGTCCCGACCAGGGGCGAGAGCCAATCAGCCTGGCAATGGAAATAGACCCGATCAGCCTCCCATCGAACGAGGTACGCCATGAGCACAACCGCAACGGCGCCGGCCACACCGCCCGCGTTCTCTTTTCTCCAGCGCCTCCGTGAATATGCTCTGCCGTTAGGGGCCATCAGCGTCATCTTCGTTATGCTGGTGCCTTTGCCGGCCGTCGGCCTCGACTTTCTGCTGGCGCTATCGATGGCCGCCTCGGTAATCGTCTTTCTCTCCGCGGTGCAGATTCGCCGCGCCGTCGAATTGAGCGTCTTTCCCACCCTGCTGCTGTTGTTGACCCTGTTCCGGCTGGCACTCAATATCGCCTCCAGCCGCCGCATTCTGCTGCACGGCTCGGAAGGCACCGCAGCCGCGGGAAAGGTCATTGAAGCCTTTGGCCAATTCGTCGTCGGCGGCAACTACGTGGTCGGCTTTGTGCTGTTCCTGGCCTTGATCGCGATCCAGTTTTTAGTGGTTTCGCACGGCGCCGTACGTACCGCCGAAGTCACGGCCCGTTTCACCCTCGACGCCCTGCCCGGCAAACAAATGGCGATTGACGCCGACATGAGCGCCGGGCTGATCGACGAGCTTGAGGCTCGCAAACGCCGTCAGGCCATTGCGCGCGAGGCCGAGTTTTATGGTGCCATGGATGGCGCGGCCCGGTTCAACCAGCGCGATTCGCTGGCGACCATTCTGATCACGGCCATTAACATCATTGCCGGCCTGCTGATAGGAACCCTGCAGCAGGGAGTGGGACTGGCCGAAGCCGTCCGTACCTATACCATTCTGACGGTCGGCGACGGCCTGGTCACCATGATCCCCTCACTGCTGGTTTCAGTAGCCGGTGGCATTACGCTGACGCGTGCCAACTCCGCCGGCCTGCTCGGTGCGGAGATTAAATCGCAGTTGCTGGCCCGCTCCGGAACGCTCTATATGGCCAGTATGGTTACGGGGGCCATGTGCCTGATTCCAGGGCTGCCCAAGCTGGCTTTTATTACCGTGTCCTCAGTTCTTTTTTGGGGCGCCCGGCAGGTCGGCAAAAAGCCGCCGCTGGCTCCGCCTGCCGAGATGGGGGCCGCCGACAAAAAGAAAGCCGAAAAGGACCAGGGTTCAGATCTGGCCGCCCTCCTGCGCCTCGAAGATCTGACGCTCGATATCGGCTTTCAACTGATTCCCCTGGTAGACGAAAAACAGGGCGGACAACTGCTCAACCGGGTGCGCGCCCTGCGCCGTCACCTGTCGGCGGAGATGGGATTTCTGGTTCCCCCCGTTCACATTTCCGATAATCTGCGCTTAAAGCCGCGGGAATACGTCTTCAGCCTGCGCGGACTTGAAATCGGCCGCTGGCAGACGGAAGGCGCGCAACTGCTGGCGGTTTCAGGCGGTCCGAACCGACGTCCCCTGGCCGGCAAGGAGACCAGGGAGCCGGCCTTCGGTGTTCCCGCCATCTGGATTGCGCCCAATCTCGAAGACCAGGCCACGGCTTCTGGATATTCAGTGGTCGACACCGTGACGGTGATGACCACCCACCTGGGAGAACTGATCCGCAAGCACGCCTATGAGCTGCTGAGCCGGGCCGAGGTCAAGCGCCTGCTCGATTCGCTCAACGATTCGCACCCCAAGTTGATAGAAGAATTGGTGCCGAAGCTGTTGACGCTGGGCGAAGTGGGCCGGGTACTCGAACAGTTGCTGCGGGAGCGAGTCTCGATTCGCGATCTCGGCTCCATTCTCGAAGCCCTGCTCGAAATGGCTCCGATAAACAAGAGCAACGAGGCATTGGTAGAGGCTTCGCGCCAGGCCATGGGAAGGCGGCTGGTGCAGCCGCTTCTCGACAGCGAGGGACAACTGCCGGTGCTGCTGCTCGACGCCGCGCTCGAAGAAGAGATTGTGAACACCGTTTCGCCCGAGGCCGGGCATCGGCTGCTGTCTGCAGCCAATCCCACCGGGGTGCCCCTGGTGCGTCGTCTTTCCGATTCTTTGAAACAGCTTATCGGCACCGCCTCCGCTGCGGCACCCCCCGTGCTTCTTTGTCCTAGTCCGGCCCGCTATCACGTCAAGCGCTGGCTGGAGGCGATGTTGCCCAGGCTGGCGGTGATAGCGGCGGGAGAGATTCCCCCCGAGGTCAGGCTTCGTCCGGTTGGGACGGTGCGTTGAATTCGTCGCTCGGGGCCGATGGCAGCGAGGTTCCGAAGCGGTAAGGTCCCGAAGCGATAAAGCCGGGGCGCAGGCGCAAAGTGCGGGTTCGAAATGAAGGGGCGGCAACGATGGATTCCTCGGGACGAGCAACAACGGAACAAGTCACGCTGAAGCGGCGAGCGGCCGGCGACGGATATCCCCCAGGGGGGAACGTCGAAGTGCTGACCTCGGAGCAGGAACGGGTGCTGCTCGAGCACCTTCCGATGGTTCGCTTTCTAGCCCGCCGCATCCACGAGCGCCTGCCCCAGCACGTGGACATCGAGGACCTGGTCTCGGCGGGGGTGGTGGGTTTGATGGACGCCTTCGCCAAGTTCGATCCCGAAAAGAAGGTCCAGTTTCGCAGCTATGCCCAGTTCCGCATCCGCGGGGCGATCCTCGACAGCCTGCGCACCCTGGACTGGAGTCCCAGGGAGTTGCGGCGCAAGGGCCGCGCTGTCGAAGAGGCCATTCGGGCGGTGACTGCGCGGATGGGCCGGGCTCCGGGAGAAGGCGAAGTTGCCGCCGAGATGTCTTTGAGTCTCGATGAGTATCAGCAGCTTCTGGGCGATCTGAAGGGGCTGGAGATAGGTACGCTGCACATGGAGCGCAACGAGGATTCAGGTGAGGAGGAGCTGGCTTATGTGCCCAGCAGGCCCGATGAAGACCCCCTGTTTCGCTGTCTCAAGGGAGAGCTCGAAGATCGCCTGGCCGCGGCCATCACCAACCTGCCCGACCGCGAGCGCCTGGTGATGACCCTTTACTACTACGAGGAGATGACCATGCGCGAGATCGGGCTGGCCCTGGGAGTGGTCGAATCGAGGGTCTCGCAAGTGCATGCCTCGGCGGTCGTTCATCTGCGTGCCGCGCTCAAGGACCTGGCCGCCCAGGGAGCATTCGACAAGGTACGCCCCAAGAAGCCGGGCGCGCGGCTGCCCCACGGATGAGCATGTCGCCGTCCTTGCTTAATCGACGCAGCCGGGCTCGCAAGCACGCTTCCCGGAGAGGTAATTTCGAGGAGAGGAAATAAGGTACACATAGATGGAAAAGACGCTTAAACAAGACGAAATCGATGCCCTGTTTTCGGCTGTACGGACGACGCCTGACGCGGCTCCCGTGGATCCTCGAAAGCGGATAATGCCCTACAATTTTTCCACGGCAGGGCAGATTTCGACCGACCAGTTGCGTGCCATCAGCATGCTCAACGATCTATTCGCGCGCAACCTGACCCACAACCTGGCGGCCTGGCTCCGCACCCGGTTTCAGGTCAATCTGGTTTCTGCCGAACAGATTCCCTTCAACGATTTCCTGCTCCGGATTCCGGAGATCAGCTATGCGGCGTCGGTACGGCTCGAGCCGCTGGGAGCACTTTCGGTCCTGCAACTGGATTTGGCCCTGGCTCCGCCGATCATCGACCTGCTTCTGGGCGGTGACGGCAAAGAGGGTCCGTTGCGCGAGTTGACCGACATCGAGGAAGCCATCCTGGGTAGCGTGGTCGAAATCATCTGCCGCGATTTGACGGCGGCCTGGCAGCCGGTCGGCCTCAATTTCAGTTTCGAGCGCCGCCAAATGCAGACCCAGATCGCGCGCATCATGTCGGTGAACGAAAAGACGCTCTGCCTGAGCTTCGAAATTCGCATGCCGCACAGCTCCGGCCTGCTCAACCTGGCCTTCCCGGCGGTGGTGGCCAACACCATTCTGCGCCGCCTCACGTCCGATTGGGGCCGCAGGCGACGCCATGCGCCCGAGACCCGGGCACGCATGGAGGCCTCGGCACGCAAGATCCGTTTCGGTGCATCCCTGCAACTGCCCAGCGTCAGCATTCCGGCACGCACCATCGAGGCCCTCGAACCGGGCACGATCCTGCGTCTCGATCTTCCCGCCACCACCATGCCGATCTGGCGCGTGGCCGGACAAACCCTCTCGAAGGCGCAGGCCATCCGCCAGGGTGCGCGTCGCGCCGCTCGTATCGATCAGAGAATGGATGAGGCCGAAGCATGATGACCTATCTCGATTGCTGGGTCAGCGTCGCCACCACCCTGTTCTCGCAGGCTCTGGCCGGAGAGCCGGAGCTGGTCGATTCCTTGCCCAAGCCCATGGATCCGGGTGCGGTGGGCTTCGCTGTAACCATCGCCGGCGATCAGGAGGGGCGCTTCTCGGTGGTCCTTGACCCGGCCATCCTCAGTGCCCCGTTGATGGGCGAGGGGGTGGACCAGAAGGCGGGATGGGCCGAGCTGCTCAAGGAGGTCTTCGAATCCGCAGTAGGCGAAATGCTGGCCAAGTCGGGCCAGAAATGCCGCGTCGAAAAGATGGAGGAGACCGGCGCCGACAGCAAGATCTCGCGCGCATTTCAGTTGAAGACAGGTACCAATGCATGGGCGATCCTGGTACGCGATGACGTAAAGATACCGAAAAAAGTGGCGCCGCCCCCGCCGGTCGCTGCTCCTCCTCAGCCGCCTAAGGCCGCGCCTCCCGAACCCGCTCCCCAGGAACTGAGCCGGGGAATCGAGTTGCTGCTTGACGTGGAGCTCGAGGCCACCTTGCGCTTCGGGTGCCGCGAGTTGCCCCTGGGCGAGATTCTCGACCTCGGACCGGGCGATGTGGTTGAGCTCGATCGCCACGTTACCGACCCCGTCGACCTGATTGTGGGCGACAAAATCGTAGCCCGTGGCGAAGTGGTCCTGGTCAATGGCAACTTCGGCCTGCGCGTTACCGAAGTGGCCGCACCGCGCAAGCGGCTGGAGAGTATACGATGCCTCTTTTAACCCGGAAAACGGCTATTCCCCAACGCACTGCTGTCCCTATTCTGGCCGAAGCCAGCTTCGGGCGCGAGTCCGAACGTGGTTCCGATCCCGGCTCCGGGAAATCAGGCTCTTACCCGCCCGATTCCTATGAAGCGGTTACCTACGAATCGGGGGCCGTCGCGAGCGGCCGGCCGGGGAGTGGGGAAGTGTCCAGCGTTGGACGCCTCTTCTCCCGCTGCGCCAATACGGGCTGTTCCTCGGGATGGCTGCATCTGCTGCGCAGCCGCACCTCTCCTGTCTTTGAGGGCGGCTGGAATTGTTCCGCATCCTGCACCGAAGACCGTCTCCGATCCTCGATCCGGCGCGAGTTGGAGGGCCGGGGCGGAGGCGAGGAGCGTCATCGTCATCGTGTGCCGCTTGGTTTGTTGATGCTCGAGCAGGGGTGGATTACATCTATTCAGCTGCGCCGGGCGCTCGAGGCGCAGAAAGCTTCGGGGGGCGGCCGCCTGGGCCAATGGCTGGTGCGACAACAGGGAGTGAGCGAGCAGATGGTCACCCGCGCCCTGGGGTTGCAGTGGAGTTGTCCCGTCCTGCCCCTTGAGTTCCACGATGGAGAAGGCCTGACGCCCATGGTCCCGCGCTTGTTTCTCGACGCCTTCGGCGCGTTGCCGTTGCGGGTAGCCGCAGGCAAGCTCCTCTACTTGGGATTTGAGAATTGCCTGGACCCCGTGCTGGCGCTGGCCATGGAGAGGATGACCGGGCTCAGGGTCGAGAGTGGACTGGTGCAGGGTTCCTTGTTCCGGCCCGCGCATGAACGCATGCTGAATGCCGTTTTTCCACCTGTCGAGTTGCTGGAAGCCTCTTCCGAACCAGCCTTGGTACGGGCCCTCGGGCGGGCCGTCGAGCGGGCCAAGCCGGTCGATTCCCGCCTGGTGAGGGTGCACGATTGCCTCTGGCTGCGCATGTGGCGGAGGCCGCAAACCGGGCCGGTGCCGGAAGCCGACATGGTTCAGGACATGATCTGCACCATCGGTAGCCATTGAGATTGCTTTCGCCCCGTTCTTCGGTAACTTGGGGTCCGCTTCGGTCTCCGAAATCTGGACAAGAAAGCTGCTCATGAACCGGCCGCCGAAGCCGATAAGAGAAACAACAGAGGGGGCACCGGGCATGAGTGAAGTAAGAACCCTGATCGTTGACGATTCCTCGGTCATGCGCAAAATTGTGGAGCGGGCATTGCGGCAGGCGGGCATCGACCCGCTGGTAGTGCTGGAAGCCGGCAGTGGTACTGAGGGACTCGAAGTCTTGAAGACCAAACAGGTAGATTTGATACTTTCCGACATCAATATGCCGTCTATGGACGGACTCGAATTTGTGCGCCAGATCCAGTTACAGAATCTGGCTCCCGGAGTTCCGGTGGTCATGATCACCACCGAATCGAGTGAAGAGCATGTGAAGCAGGCAATTCAGGCTGGGGCGCGGGGGTATATTCGCAAACCGTTCACGGCCGAACAGGTAAAGGAACGGGTATTGCCGCTGATCAATGCGGCTTAACCGGGAGGTACCGGCGTGCTGTTGAATGGAGTGCGTGAGGCTGCTATTGCCAAAAAGCGGGCGGCTGGCACAAAGGAAATGGAGAGTGCGATGGCGGTCTCGTTGCGTGAATCCGTGCAGCAGGTTTCCGATCCTCGGAACCTGGATGCGAGCGTAGAAGAAGTCTTTCACATGATGCTGGGAGTGGAGTGTGAGCGTACCCCCGGACCGCTTGTGATGGAGCCGGAGTCGGTCACTGCCGTTGTCGGCTTTGGTGGGTTGTTGAGTGGTGCGTGTCTGTTTCGATCCGGTGGTCCTGCGGCCATGAAGATCGCTGCGGCCATGACCGGCATGGAGTTTGAGGAGATCGACGACACCGTGAAGGACGGAATCGGCGAGATCTGCAACATGCTGGCCGGGGCATGGAAGGGCAAGGTACCGGAATTATCCGCTAATTGCGGCTTGTCGGTCCCTGCCGTGATTACCGGGCGGGACTACAAACTCCATGTGCAGGCGCCTGAATTCCAGCTTCACCACGTCTATCAATTCGGCGACTCATATTTTGAAGTGACGATCATTTGCGACGGCCTGCAATAGCGTCTTCACCGTTTTGCGGATCGCGCTTGAACACCGATTGGCAATGCATCGCTCTTGGACTGCTCGTGGCCGAGATGCCGACACGGATCTTCCGGCCACCCTGCGCTTCGCGATAGATAACTTCGGGGCGCGAGGAGCCGCCAGCGCTTGCGGATCCAAAAGCAAGGCGAGCCGAGCGGTGTGGGAGCTTTCGGGAATCGAAACAGAGAGCGGTCCGGTTTCTGGACCGCTCCGGTCGTCCCGGATTTTCCATTCCTTATGTTTGAACCATCCGCCTCCATTTGCGGCCTGCTCTTTTACCTGGCTGCCCCTTTCCCCTTATTCCTACGTTTCTATGGGCCTCGAAAAGGTTCGTGCGGCATTCCATTGACTCCTGGGGTCACATCCTGATCTTGTTCTAATCTTCCCTGTCCTATTCCGGTCATCAATCTGCATCGTTCCGGTTCAATCGGAGGATGCGGACCATGAACAGTGGATTCTATGCGGCAATGACGGGGCTGCTGGCGCGTACCCAGGCCCTCGATACCGCGGCGGGAAACCTGGCCAATGCGCAGACCCCTGGTTACCGGGCGGAGCGCGAGTACTTTCGCTCGGTTCTGCTGGGCCCGGACGCTCTGAATTCGCAGCTGGGCAAGACCGTGAACAATTACGGCCTGCTGGGCGGCGACCGGCTCAATCTCGATCAGGGGGCACTCGAACAAACCGGTAATCCGCTCGATCTGGCCATCTCCGGCCAGGGATTCTTCCAAGTGGAGACCGCCAACGGCCTGCGTTATACCCGTGACGGCGGCTTCAACCGTTCGAAGGCCGGAACGCTGGTAACAGCCAAGGGCGAGCCCGTGCTTTCAACCCAGGGAAGACCGATTCCGCTTCCCCCCGGAGAGGTTTCTGTGGGCGCCGATGGGGTGGTTTCGGTAGCCGGCGGGGTGGTGGCCACGGTCGGTGTGTTCACGTTCCCCGACGGCGATCAGTTCACTCCCGAAGGCGCTAACCGTTATGTCGGACCGGAAGGGGTAACCCCGGTTCTTGCGAAAAACGCAGTGGTGCACCAGGGCACCATCGAGGCCGCCAACCAGGACACCATTCAGGGAACGTTGAACCTGATCGTGATCCAGCGCCAGGCCGAGATGATGCAAAAAGCCCTCACCGTCTTCCACACCGAATTCAACAAGATTGCTTCCGAGGATCTACCCCGAGTTTAGGCTCGCGTTCCTCAAGAGGAGAAACATGATTCGTGCACTGTACACAGCGGCCAGCGGAATGAGCGCGCAGCAGTTAAATCTCGATACCATCGCCAACAACCTGGCCAACTCTTCGACCACCGGGTTTCGGCAGCTGCGCCTGGAGTTCCAGGACATGGTCTATCAGAACCTGGTAACGCCCGGCGCCGGACAGAGCCAATCCACCGTCAGCGCCGGGTTGCAGATCGGTCTTGGCACCAAGTCGGCCGCTACCGAGGTGATCATGACCCAGGGATCGCTGAATCAGACTTCGAATCCTCTCGATGTGGCGATCGAAGGAACGGGGTTCTTCCAGGTGCAGCGACCCGATGGAAGCATTCAATATACGCGTGCCGGACAGTTTCAATTGAATAGCCAGGGAACCATTGTCACCACCGACGGCGACCCCATCATTCCCACCATCACCATTCCCACCAATGCCACTGCCGTCACTATCACTCAGTACGGGGTGGTGAATGCGACCCTGGCCGGTCAGCAGAATCCGTCGCAGTTGGGACAGTTGCAGCTGGCCACGTTTCCCAATCCGGGCGGCCTCGAAGCCATGGGTTCGAATCTTCTCACGGCGACGCTTAACTCCGGCGATCCGGTCCTGGGCAATCCCGGCGGCACGGAAGGTCAGGGAACGCTGCAGCAGGGTTATCTTGAGAACTCCAATGTGGACGTGGTCACCGAATTTGTCCAGATGGTGCTGGCGCAGCGAGCCTACGAATCGAATTCCAAAGTGATCAAGGCTGCCGATGATATGTATTCCCAAGTCAACAATATGACGCACTAAGAGTGATTAGGCACATGAAAATTCCAGCACAATTCGAACGGAGCTTGACGGGCCTGTGTGCGGCAGCCTTCTGTGCTCTACCTGCGGTTGCGATCAACGTCGCAGCCCAGTCAGCAGACCCGGGACCGCGTGTGATTCTTTCCTCCGGCTCGGCGAGCGAAGATACCTCGAGCTCTCGCCGGCTCAACCGCGGAGTCATTCGCGAGATAGACGATCCGCACCTGGGAATCCGCTGGCTGCTGATGCTCGATCCCAAGAACGCGGGCGGACCAGGTGTCCTGGTTCCCAGTGGGTCGAACGCCGCTGTTTTAATCGATCGCAGCCTTGTTTCCACGGTTCCCGCCGCGCTTCCGCAGGGGAAGCCAATCGAGAGCGTGACGTCGAATTCGGTCCTCACCGGCAGTTTTGAGCAAGCGAACAAGCCGAAGACTCCCATTCTGCGGGCAGGTGACCGGATCGTGATCGAGGAACATACGCCAATCGCCGACGCGTCTCTCGATGCGGTCGCATTGAGTTCAGCTGTTTCCGGGGGAGCATTCACGGCGCGATTAACGGCCGGTGGCGCGATTGTCCGCGCCCTGGCGTTGGCGCCTGGTCGAGCCGTGTTTGCCCCAGGGGGGCAGCGATGAGTCGCATCGGATGCTGGGCGAGGCTCGTCTGCCTTTGCGTTGCACTGGCGGCACTGCCGACGAGGGCGGCCATCAAGCCCAAGCCGGCCGACGCGCAGAAGGCGACACCGCCCGAAGCCGCCTTGAAAACGTATGTTGAGCGGGTGCGCGCCCAGCAGGCTGCCGAAGTGCGCACGTCGGGATCGATCTGGAGCCCGGAGGGCCGGCTGGTGCGATTGGGAACGGATGCCAAAGCGGTGCGCTTGCACGATGTGGTGTCGATAGTGGTGACCGAGAGCCTGGCTGCTTCGACAGCCGGACAGGTCAAAAATTCGCGGGCATCAAATGCCAGTTCCAGCATTACCGCGCTCTTTGGGGCTCTCAAGGCGAGCAATGCCATGCAGAATCTGCTGGGACAAGCGTCTGCGTCCGGTCTCACGGCGCAGGGACAGAGCACTACCAATTCGAGCTTGGCGACGACCTTCGGAGCTGAAGTCGTCGACGTATTGCCCAACGGGATGCTGGTGGTCCAAGCGACACGGCAGCTGACCTTTTCTCAGCAGACGCAATTGATCAAGCTGCGTGGCCTGGTTCGTCCCGAGGATGTCAGTTCGCAGAATCAGGTGCAGTCGACCGCCATGACCGACCTCGAACTGGAGGTAACGGGCAAGGGAATTGTCAACGATTCGACCTATAGGCAGAACCCCCTGGTGCGGTTCATCGAGAAGTGCCTGGTGTTTTAAGCATCAAGGTCGGCAAAGATACGTGATCGGGCCGGGACAGGCTTGATCGGGTCAACAAAAGGTCGGGACACAGGTTTGGACCAGCGAGGATCGGACGAGTATGCAGAGATCGAACCATCCGAGGAGATCGGAAGCCGTACTATCGAGTCACTGTTTGCGGGCTTGGGTGACGCTCTTGATTGCATCCGGTCTGCCCTGGCCTCTGGCAGTCGCCGAGCCGGTTCCCCAGCGGGCGCGGATCAAGGATGTGGCGAGCATCGAGGGCATTCGCGACAATCAACTGGTGGGATACGGATTGGTGGTTGGACTCAGAGGGACAGGAGACAGTTCGCAGACCGTTTTTCCAGCGCAGACCCTCGTGTCGGCGCTGGAGCGGATGGGTATCACAGTACCCCAGACAGGAGCCAACAGCGCCGCCAACATGCAGGTCAAGAATATGGCCGCAGTCTTCGTGGTGGCGACATTGCTGCCCTTTAGCCGGCCGGGATATCGGATGGATATTACGGTCTCGTCGGCGGGCGATGCGCGATCGCTCGAGGGCGGAATCCTGCTGATGACGCCTCTTTATGGCCCGGACGGACAGATCTATGCCCAGGCCCAGGGATCATTAGTGTTGGGGGGGTATATGGCCGCAGGGGGCGGGAATTCCCGGCAGATGAACCATCCCACCACGGCTCGCATTCCCGGGGGGGCGCTGGTCGAGCGCCAGGTACCCTATGAATTGAAGCAGATGCAGACCGTAAGCGTGTTGCTGAACGATGCTGACTTTCACACCGCGGAGCGCATGGCGGCGGCCATTGATCAGGCACTTGGCGGACCCCGCGCGCACGCCATCGATAGCCGCAGAGTCGAGGTAGTACCGCAGCCTAACGAGGATATGGCGGCTCTTCTCGACAAAGTAGAGGCCGTTGAGGTGGAGGTTTTTCCCCGCGCCCGCGTCGTTGTTAACGAACGGACTGGGACGGTGGTGATTGGCGGCAAAGTCCGGTTACAGCCGGTATCGATCTTGCATGGCGGACTTTCGGTCAATGTGATCTCGGAAACCCTGGTTTCGCAGCCTGGCGCATTTTCGAATGGAACCACGCAAGTCGTGCAGCAGACATCTGTCCAGGCGGTAGACAAGCCTGTAAACCGGATCGATCTAAAAAGCGGTGCCACGGTAGAGGATCTGGTCCAGGAATTGCAACGAACTGGAGCGGGAGCGCGCGACGTGATCTCGATCCTGCAGGCCATGAAAGAGGCCGGCGCCCTCGAAGCTGACCTGGAGGTATTGTGATGGAAGTAACATCCGTGGGTTCTCTTAGCAAGCACAGTGGCCCGGTGCAGCCTCGCCTAGTGCGCGCAGCACATGAATTTGAGGGACAAATGATGAAAGAGTTGCTCAAGCCCATGACCGCTTCAAGCGGGCTGATGGGAGGAGAGGCCGACGATTCCGGGGCAGGCGGAACACTGGGAGAGTTTGCCACGGAGTGCCTGGGCAGGGCGCTGAGCGAGCAGGGAGGATTTGGGATTGCTCGTAGTATTTTGGGGGACCTTGCCCATTCAGGTAACAGCTCTGCAGGGACCCAGGTAACCAAAAATCTGCACAACAATACTTAGACAATCAGAATTAGAAGAGTTAAATGACTAGAGTCATAAGAAGGAAAGCCGATACAGCGGGCAAGGAGCACTACTTATGGACATAAGAACTGGTTTGGATGGATTGAAATCTCTGCTTGGTGTAACGACGCCGACGACCAGCGCGCCACAACCGGCGAAGAGCAGCCAGGCAACTGAGAGTAATGCTCTCGGGAGCGATCGCGCCACGTTCAGCAGCGCGGGGAGTCAAGTTTCGCAGGATGTATCGGATGGCGGGGTACGAGCAGACAAGGTTGCGAGTATTCAGGCTTCGCTTGCAGCGGGAACCTATAACATTCCGGCTTCGGCGGTGGCATCGAAGATGGTCGATGCGATGCTGGGCGGAGGACGGTAACTCCTATTTTCCTGGGCGAGCGGCATTTGACTCGTTTGTTCGCTCATCGCCCATCGGGGATGGGAGAAGAGAAAGATAGTTGCGATGTTCGGCCGCGTCCCAATGGCGATGTGGAGCGGCTTGGAATAGGGGCAGGGCTTGAAGAAGGTAGCCGATCGCGAGCGAGGAAAGAAACAATGGACACGTCACTGAAAACATTGATGCTGGAAGCCTCGGCGGCACTGTCTCGACTCGATTCAGCTCGATTGGAAGAGTTGGCGCTGTCGTGCCAGGCCCTCAACCGCGAGTTGCCTTCCCTGAGTCGTGACAAACAAATGGATCTCGCCCGCCAGTCAAGGACGACGACTGCGCAGATGGTGGCTTTCAAGCGGATTCTGGAGGCTACCAAGGCAAACCTGGATGTGATGAGCAGGCTTCGCGATTTGCGCGAGGGACGTCTGGAATACCTGGTGAGCGATTCCTGCCGTTGGATAAGAACGGAAAGCCGACATGGCGACAATTAATTCTGCGTTTGGGATCATGACGCAGGCCCTCGATGCCGACCAGGCGGCGTTGAGCATTGTTGCCAACAATGTCGCTAATGCGAGCACGCCCGGGTACACCAAGGAGATTCCCCAGTGGCAGGAAGACGCCCCGGTCACAATTAACGGAGCCCCATACGGGCAAGGAGTGACGGAAACGGGTCCGAGGTCGGTCCGCGATCGAGTGTTGACAGAGAGATTGGATCAGCAACAGCAGTTGGCGTCTGCGTCGAATGCAAGGCTGTCCGCGCTTGATACCATGCAGACGTTATTTACGCCTGACTCCGGTTCCACCAGCGCCACGGCGGGTGATATCGGCAACGACATCACCGCATTCTTTAGCTCGTTCACTACGCTCGAAGCCAATCCCACCAATGACGCCGACCGTCAAGGTGTGCTTTCAGCGGCGGCCACGCTGTCGAGCGACATTTCAGGAGCGGCCAGCAGCTTGAACGCGCAACGGTCCGATCTGGATCAGGAGGTTGCCGGCATCGGGGGGCAGGTCAATTCGTTGACAGCTTCGATCGCGCAGTTAAATCAACAGATTCAGACGAGTTCGCCGGAGGCCGATGCAGGGACATTGGAGGATCAGCGCGAAGAGGATGTGAGCCAGCTATCGAACCTGATCGGAATCAACCAGATTACTACCGAAAACAACGGGCTTTCGATTACAACGACAAGCGGCGATTTGCTGGTCTCTGAAGGCACGAGCTTTCAGATGACCAACGGTACGGTGGACGGAATCACGCACCTTTTTGTGGGGACCAAGGACATTACTTCAGGATTGACAGGGGGAGGCGGGGAGTTGGGGGGGGATTTGACGGCGCGTGACCAGGATATTCCCTCTTCCCTGGCATCGCTCGATCAATTGGCCTATGGAATTTCAACTGAAGTGAATGCCCAGAACAACGCTGGGATCGACATGAACGGACAGGCGGGTGGCAATATCTTTAGTTCGTCTTCAGCCGTTACCGGTAGTGCGCTCACGATGAGCGTCAAGATGACTGATGCGAATGGGGTTGCAGCAGCAGGATCCGGCCAGGGATCGGGCGGAAATCTGAATGCTACGGCCCTGGCGAATCTGGGCAATGTAAGCAATCCGCCCATTCTGAACGGCTTGACGCTTTCCGATGGTCAAACTCTTGCCGCGGGTCAGACCTTGCTGAATGGGCAGACGCCGAGCGACTATTTTTCGAGCTTTGTTTCCTCACTGGGATCGACAGTCAGCGAGGTGCAGACGGAAAATACCGCGCAAACTGCGTCAGTAACCCAGCTGCAAACGCAAAACGACGCGCTTTCCAGCGTCAACCTCAACGATGAAGCCTCGGCTATGTCAACTTTAGAGACCAGCTACCAGGCAGCTGCCAAAGTGTTTTCAATATTAAGCACGGTTATGACCTCGGCGCTCAATCTGGGCCAGGAGACGACGGTGTCATAGGGTGGTTTGCAGAATGAAACTGGATGAGTGCCGGAATTCTCGAGGGCGCCATGCAGAAAGATGGAAGGTCCGATTCAGATTGGTACAGAACGCCGGGTGCGCGGCGTAAGGGAGAAAGCCATGCGGGTTGACCCGTTTTATGTTTCGAATCTGGTGGGATCGCTTGATCAGACGCAAGCTACCCAGCAGCAGCTAACGGCAGAGTTGTCGAGCGGGGTGCGCATCAACTCGCTGAGCGACGACCCGGTAGCTGCCGGGCAGAACGTAGTCCTCCTCAATGAGATCCAGAAGGACGATTCATTCACCTCGTCTTCGAACATGGTCACGGGCCAGTTGCAGATTGCCGACTCGGCACTGGGTAGCGTAGTTTCGCAGTTGAATTCGGCCATTTCGCTGGCTACGAGTGCCAATAACGGCACCATGAATTCGAGCAACCTGAAGTCAATCGGGACGCAGATTTCGGGCATTCTCGATGAGGTTCAATCGCTGGCCAATAGCAGCTACCAGGGACAGTACATCTTTGCCGGTTCCAGAACGTCGACGGCTCCCTTTACCAGTGACACATCGACAACGCCAGCTACTACTACTTACAACGGCGATACGCAGATCAACTACATTGAAACACCCAGCGGGCAACAAATCCAGTTGAACGTGCCGGGCAATACCATATTCGCCGGTACGGGAACGAATAGTGTGTTTGCTGCGCTCAATGGCCTTGTGGCTGACTACTCGAGCGGAACGGTAAATACCCAGCAGGCTGTAACCGACACGGAATCACTGAATACTGCGCTCAACTATGTGTCGCAACAGCGGGTGACGATCGATAATTCGATCACCCAGGTGACATCCGCAGCAGACGCCGTGAGCAACGAACAGGCCCAATTGACGACGACGCAGACCAACTTGATGCAGGCCGACGTGGGCACGGTTTCAACGCAACTCTCTCTGGCCGAGAGCCAGCAGACGGCGCTCGAGAGCGTGATCGCGCAACTGGGATCGGCCACCAACAGCCTATTCAGCAAGATGTGAGCGGGCCAGCGCCCAGCCTTCTATACTCTATCAACAGGGGAATATTGTGCTCGCACCGCTTCGATTTGTATGGAACGCAACGCGCGGCTCGCGGCTCACGCCGTGGCGGAGCGAGTATCTGCGCTGGCGCATGGAAACCTATTCCGGGCAATGGGCGGAAAAGCTGAAGGCCCGCGATGTGCTGCGTTTTGTATGGGCTTCGCGGTGGGAGTTGCTGAGTTTCCTGGCGTGGACGGGGCGTGTGGAGCGCGAGGCGCGCAAGCACTCCTGAATCTGCCGATCGGGCTGGGTCGCGATGGCATCTTGGACACAAGTGTATGTTCCTTAATTTGCCGGCCGCGCAGGCCCCGGCACAATCCTCGACGTTGGAGCCTTTTCTGGCATGATTTCCGGAACTTTCCGATACCTTTCCCCACTGTTCGTGCTTCTTTTCACATCTTTGGCTGCGCTGGCTCAACAGATGCCTCCTGCGGAACCGCCTTTGCCGATGCCGGGTTCGCACGCGGACCAGCCGACCTTGCGCGTGACTACCAATGAAGTGCTGGTGCCGACGCTGGTCGAGAAGCGCGGCGGCGGAATCGTCTATGGGCTCAAGGCCGACGACTTCGTGGTCGAGGACAACGGCGTTGCGCAGAAGGTGCACGTGCAGGAAGAGATGGATACGGCGCCGGTAGCGCTGGTGGTGGCTGTCGAACAGGGTGGCATGAGTGTGCTGGAATTCGACAAAGTGGCTAAACTTGGGCCACTGCTCGATCTGTTCCTTTCTGATGCACGCAGCCGGGCAGCGCTGGTCGGTTTCGATTCACAGCCGCATTTGATCGTGGACTATACGCACTCGGGCGAGGACCTGAATGAGTCGCTCAAGCGCATGGAGCCGGGCGATGGCGGCGATGCCATTCTGGACACGATTGACTATGCTGCCGATCTGCTGAGCACGCAACCCAAGGAGTATCGGCGCGTTTTGCTGCTGATCAGCGAAGAGCGCGATCACGGCAGCAAACATGCCAAGGTCGAACAGGTGATCAAGAAGATCGGTCAATCGGATGTGCTGGTGTTGACTGTTTCGTTTTCTCCTGTCAAGGCGGAGTTTCTGCACGATGCGAAAGATTCAGGCGGCGAGCGGACGATGAACATGGTTTCGGCGCTGGTGGCGTTGGTGCAGGCGTTCAAAAAGAATGTGTCCAAAGAGATAGCCACGATGAGCGGGGGAGAATACACCACGTTCACGGGGGACAAGCGCTTTGAACAGCGGGTTGTCGATGCCGCTAGAGATGCGCGAAATCGGTATTTGATCACATTCAGTCCGACAAATCCGACGCCGGGACTGCATACGTTGCACGTTAAATTAGCACGGGATTACGGTGCGCATGTTGTGGCACGAGCGAATTATTGGATCGGTGAAGAGCAATGACGGATAGAAAACTGCAAGTTTTTGTAGCAAAATGGTCGCAAAGTGCAGGATTCGCGACGGGCATTTGCGTGATACGGAAAATATAAATAGCTATTGGATCAGTTGGTTACATCTTGGAAAGCGAACAAACGGCCAATCCCCCCCAGGGGGTGGGGTACCCCTTTGGTACGGACCGGGGACATGTCTGCATTGACGCTGCCTGACGGATTGGGCGCCGGCAGACGTTGGTTTGCACCCTCTGATGATCTACGTGTGAGGCCTAATTCTCCGCAACGCGCCTCGATTCTGGACGTGCAGGCCTGCGATGGGGGGAGTTCTGGCCCAGTTTCAGAGCGCAACAGGTGGAAATTCGATTGAAACTTGGTGAGAATTCAAAGTTTGCGCTGTTTCCGGGGATAAACCGGGGCCGTTTGGCGCGAAATCCTCAACCCGGACATTCCAGGAGTGACTGGATGGAGGAATTCTGCTCAAAATATTATCGCTTTGTCTTCGCCTTTCCACGAGGGTTCGGAGTATGCTGGATTCGCGATAAAGGAGGGGTGAGGTGGACATTCAAAAAGAACTCATTGAGGAATTTGAAATCGAAAGCAGCAAAACCAGAAAGATGCTGGAGGCCATACCGGAGGAAGCTAATTTTTCATGGAGACCGCACGCCAAGTCGATGCCGCTGGGCAAGTTGGCGGAACATGTGGCGGGGGTGCCGGGGGAGTGGGCGCTGGGAACGCTGACCAAGGACAAGGTGGAGTGGGATGGGAAGAGCGGGGCGGAGGCACCGGCGAACAAGGCGGCGCTTTTAGAGAGCTTTGACCGGGATGTGGCGAAGTCGAAGGAGGCGTTGGCGGCGATCGTGCTGGAGAAGTGGGACGCGAACTGGAAGTTTGTGTTTGGCGAGCAAGTGTGGCTGAACGGTTCCAAGTACCGCATCTGGCGGGAGGATGTGATTAACCACATGATTCACCATCGCGGGCAGTTGGGCACGTATCTGCGTCTGCTGGATGCAAAGATTCCAGGTTGCTATGGGCCTTCGGCGGACGAAATGTGATGTGGTGGATTGAGGATGCGGGCGGTGGGGTCTAGAGTTCGCCCAAGCCGCCACGTCCCAACTGCCGACGTTTGTTCGATGCGAGTCTTTTATGCTGGAAACATGAACTACATATTTCCGAAGGTTTATCCGATTTTGGATTCGTCCACGATTCCGGTTGAGGGAAGGGCGGAGTTTTTGCGGCGGCTGGGCGGCTCGCTTGCCGATGCGGGCGTTACGTTGCTGGAATACCGGAACAAGACTGGGTCTGAAGCCGAGTTGCGGGCGGATGGAGCTATTTTGCGGGCTGCATTGCCGGCTGGACAGGTGAAGTTGATTCTAGATGATCGGGTGGATCTGGTTGAGGCGCTGGGGTTTGACGGTGTGCATGTAGACGCGGGAGACGCGACGCCGGCTGAGGCGCGGAGGATGGTCGGCGCGGACCGGATTGTGGGGACTTTTGGTGGCAGCGAGTCGCTGCTGCCCGGAATTCTGAAGGAACCGGCGGATTATTTTTCGATTGGGCCGGTTTATGCGACCATGACCAAGCAGACGGACAAGGCGCCGATCGGGATTGAGGGAGTGCGGAAACTGCGCGCGGAGGCGGGACCGGAAGCGGTGTTGGTGGGCGCGGCGGGGATCACGCTGGCGACGGCTCCGCTGGTGCTGGCGGCTGGGGCAAGCGTGCTGGCGGTGGCCGAGGCGATCTTCGGCGCGGAGGACCCGGCAGCGGAGTTTCGGCGATGGCTGGAGCGGATCGGCGGATAAGGATCGAAGACATAATTGCGTCGATTGCTGGGAAGGAACGATGCCCTCGACGGTTCTGCGATCGTGGTATCCCCTGTCTGAAAATCCAGAAATGGGGCACCCGCACCCGCACTCGGCAAAGACTTAGCGATAGGCCTTTGTGGTCTCCCACCCATCGAGCGGAAAGAATCTCGATGGATGGGGCACCCAGAGTTGATTTCGCGGGGACGGAAAGACACGCGGATGTGGCAGGAAGTGATCTAGATTGAGTCATTTCAAAGAAAGATAGAGACATCCCGGCGAAAATCCGGTAAAAATCTTGCAAGTGACAACCCAAAACGCAGGTTCCAGCGCAGACATTTCATCGAGCACAAGTGAAACCAGTCCGACACGGTTGGTGCAGACACTCGGGCTGTTTAGCTCAACGGCGCTGGTGATCGGATCGATGATCGGCTCCGGCATCTTCCTCGTCGATGCCGACATTGCAAGGGTGACGAACTCACCGGCGCTCTACCTGGGGGCGTGGGTGGTGACCGGCGTTCTGACGATCATCGCAGCGCTCAGTTATGGGGAGCTGGCGGCGATGATGCCGAAGGCGGGCGGGCAGTATGTGTATCTGCGCGAGTCGCTGGGGCCGCTGTGGGGATTCCTATATGGGTGGACGCTGTTCCTGGTGATTCAGACGGGAACGATCGCGGCCGTGTGCGTTGGGTTTGGCAAATTCCTGGGGGTGTTTTTCCCGGCGATTTCGACCACACACTGGCTGTGGCATATCGCGCATGTGCCGGCGATTCAGGTGGGGCCGATGGTGCTGGGGAACATGGAGATCGGCGTCAGCACGGCCAACCTGACGGGGATCGTGATTGTGTTTCTGCTGGCGTTTGTGAACATGTTCGGGGTCAAGCTGGGGTCGATGATTCAGAACGTGTTTACGTCGGCGAAGGCGTTGTCGCTGGCGGCGCTGGTGATTTTGGCGTTGACGGTGGGAAGGAATGCGACGGCGTGGGAGGCGAATTTCGGGCCCAACTGGAGCCATTTCTGGGCGAATGCGGGTTGGCATTCGCTGCATCCGGTGCAGGTGGGAATTGGCGGGCCGACGGTAATGGTAAACCTGCTGGTGCTGCTGGCGGTGGTGCAGGTGGGATCGCTGTTTTCAGCCGATGCGTGGAACAACATTACGTTTACGGCTGGCGAGGTGAAGAATCCGAAGCGCAATATTCCGCTGTCGTTGGTGTTGGGCACGGGATTTGTGCTGACGGTGTATTTTCTGGCTTCGCTTGCGTACATTCTTGTGCTGCCGATGCATGGGGATGCGAACGGGTCGACGGTGCTGGCGCGGGGCGTGCAACATGCGGCCGAGGATCGGGTGGGGACGGCGGCGCTTGAACAGATTTTTCATTCGGGCGGGGCGCAGTTGATGGCTGCAGCGATTCTGATTTCTACATTTGGGTGCGCGAACGGGCTGTCGCTGGCGGGGGCTCGCGTGTATTACGCGATGAGCCGTGACGGGCTGTTTTTCAAGTCGGTGGGCAAGCTGCATCCGAAATATCACACGCCCGTAGCGGGGCTGGTGGTGCAGGCGTGTTGGACGGCGGTCTTGTGCGTGTCGGGATCGTATAACCAACTGCTGGACTACATTATTTTCGCGGTGCTGGTGTTTTACATTCTGACGATTGTGGGGCTGTTTGTGCTGCGATTCAAGTGGCCGTCGGCGGCGCGGCCGTATCGCGCAGTGGGTTATCCGGTGCTGCCGGCGATCTATATCGCGATGGCGGTTTGGATTTGTGTCGTATTATTGCGTTACAAGCCCCAGTACACCTGGCCGGGCCTTGTTATTGTCTTGCTCGGCATTCCTGTTTACTTCCTGTGGTCGCAACGGCCCTCAAGCCGCGCACAGCGTGGCCAACTTTAATCTGATTTCAAAATTGCTGAGGAGGAAGTACCTCATACATGTCTAGGCTGCTACGAATTAAACCGATGTCGATGCTCACGCTTGAAGCGGGTGAAGAGGGTGAAAACACTCTCAAGCGCTCTCTAGGCGCGATGAACTTAATCACACTCGGAATAGGCGCTGTGATTGGCGCGGGCATTTTTGTGCTGACGGGCCAGGCGGCGGCGAAGTATGCCGGACCGGCAGTGGCGCTGAGCTTTGTGCTGGCGGGATTGACGTGCGCGTTTGCGGGGTTGTGCTACGCAGAGTTTGCCTCGATCATTCCGATCGCAGGCTCGGCGTACACGTATGGATACGCGACGCTGGGTGAATTTGTGGCGTGGATCATCGGCTGGGACCTGGTGCTGGAGTACGCGTTTGGCGCGGCGACGGTGGCATCGGGGTGGTCGGGATATTTCAACAGCCTGCTGCAGCAGTGGCACATTTATATCCCGCCGCAGCTAACGACGACGACCGGCAATGTGCTGGTGCGTTATCACGAGACATGGCTGCCGCTCACGTCGATTCCGCCGGGAGTGAGCACGGCGGGATTGCCGCATGCGACCGGGATTTGCAATTTGATCGCGGTAGGAATCGTCATGGTGATTACGACGATCCTGGTGATCGGCATCAAGGAGTCGGCGAATTTCAACTCTGTGATCGTGGTGATCAAGCTGGCGATCGTAGGAATCTTTCTGGCGATCGGCGGATACTTTTTGTTCCGGCATCCGGCGATTGCGAAGGCGAACTGGCACCCGTTTATTCCGCCGTCGGATGGGCATGGTAATTTCGGCTGGGCTGGCATACCGAGGGGCGCGGCGAGAATTTTCTTTGCGTATATCGGCTTTGACGCGGTGTCGACGGCGGCGCAGGAAGCGAAGAAGCCACAGCGGGATATGCCCATCGGGATTTTGGGATCGCTGGCGGTTTGCACCATTCTCTACATCATGGTTTCAACGGTGCTGACGGGCCTCGTACCGTATAGCACGCTGAATGTGGGCGCGCCGGTGGCGCTGGGAATTGACGCGACGGGCGTGAGCTGGGGATCGATGCTGGTGAAGATTGGCGCGGTGTTTGGCCTGGCGACGGTCATGCTGGTGATGTTGCTGGGGCAGACGCGGGTGTTCTATTCGATGTCGAAGGACGGTTTGCTGTGGAAGTGGGCTTCAGCGATTCATCCGAAGTTTCGCACGCCGTGGATCACTACGATTGTGTTTGGTGCGTTCGCTGCCATCATGCCGGCATTTTTGCCGATCGATAACCTGGCGGACCTTGTGAACATCGGGACGCTGTTGGCGTTTGCGATTGTGTGCGCGGGCGTTTGGGTGCTGCGGGTGCGGCATCCGAATCTGAAGCGGCCGTTCAAGACACCGTTTGTGCCGCTGGTGCCAATTCTGGGCATTCTTTCGGCAGTTTACTTGATGACGCAGTTGGCGGCGATTACGTGGATTGTGATGATTAGCTGGCTGCTGGTGGGACTGGTGATCTACTTCGGTTATTCGATCAAGCATAGCAAGGTACAGTCTTTGCCGGTGGCGGTTGAAGGGGACTGAGGCAGTAGTAAGTTCGAGTGAAAAGGCGGCCTTCCGAGTGGGAGGCCGTTTTTGCGTTCAGGAGCGATTCATGTCCGGGGATGAAACAGCCGATGAATGGGACATGCGCGATCATGTTGCAGAGCCGATGCGAGTGTTCGGGATCAACGAAGTGTTGAGAAACTTCGAATGTCTGATTGCGCAGGCTGCGGGGGGCAACCCATTTGCGATCGCTGTGGATGGCTCTACGAGTATTCAGATCGTGCCCGTCGAGAAGAGAGAAACCGGCGAGCACGATGAATGGGACGTCCAGGTTTAGGCTGTGGTCTTGGCGCAGAACTCATCGAAGGCGCGAACGAGCTCACCGGCGATTTGCTGGGCGGTGGACTGCTCGATGATGTAGCGCTGCATGAGGTAAACCAGCTTGCCGTCGCGGAGGATGGCAATGGCGGGCGATGAGGGCGGGTTGCCTTCAAAGTAGCTGCGGGCGCGATCGGTGGCTTCCTTGTCCTGGCCGGCGAACACGGTGATCTTGTGGTCGGGCAGGTTGGCGGAGTTGCCGATGGCCAGGCGGACGCCGGGGCGCATCTTGCCGGCTGCGCAGCCGCAAATGGAGTTCACTACCAGAAGGGTTGTGCCTGGCTGGGCCAGCGCGGCGTCAACTTCTTCGGCAGTGCGGGTTTCATTGATTCCGGCGCGGGTAAGTTCTTCGCGCATCGGGATCACCATCAATTCTGGATACATATTCGCCTCCGGCATGGGAATTGCCTGTAATCATTCTACGGCAAATCGATTGATGTAGCCTTGAGGCAATGCTTATCGACGAAAATAGGGGGCTTCGGCCGTTCACGACATTTGGGATTGGCGGGCCGACGCGCTGGTTTGCGGAGGCGACGAGCGAAGACGACATAGTTGAAGCGACGGCGTGGGCTGACGAGCGCGGGGCGAAGCTGTTTGTGCTGGGTGGTGGAAGCAATTTGCTGGTTTCTGACGATGGATTTGACGGGTTGGTGCTACGGGTGGGTTTGCGCGGGATCGAGAGCGAGGATCGGGCCGATGGCGTGCGGATTTATCGCGCAGCGGCGGGCGAGGATTGGGATGGGTTTGTCGAGCTAACTGTGAGTGACGGCTGTGCGGGAATTGAATGCCTGGCGGGGATTCCGGGGACGGTGGGCGGAACGCCGGTGCAGAATGTGGGTGCGTATGGACAAGAGGTTGCGGCGGCGATCGAGCGGGTCAGGGTGTTCGATTTGTTGGAGCGCGGGTTTGTGGAACTGGCGGCGGAGGAGTGTGGTTTTGCTTATCGGCGGAGCCGGTTTAATTCGAGCGATCGCGGACGGTTTGTGGTGACGCGGGTGGACTATAAGCTGACGCCGGGTGGCGCGGCGACCCTCAAGTATGCCGATTTGCAGCGGGCGTTTGCGGGCGATGCGCAGCCGAGATTGACCGATGTGGCGGCGGTGGTGCGTCGGGTGCGGCAGGCGAAAGGGATGTTGATGGTCGAGGGGGACGCGGATTGCCGTAGCGCGGGTAGCTTCTTCAAGAATCCGGTGGTGGGGGACGATGAGTTGCGGCGGATTGCGCTGGTGAGCGGAAAGGAACCGCCGCGGTTTCCGGCTGGGGGCGGAGCGGAGAATGTGGGACGGGTGAAGGTGCCGGCGGCGTGGCTGATTGAGCAGGCAGGGTTTGGGAAGGGCTATGCGCTGGGTGAGGCGGCGGTTTCTTCGAAGCATACGTTGGCGCTGATTAATCGCGGGGGCGCGACAGCGCGGGATGTATTGGCGCTGGCCGGCGAGATCACGGCGGCGGTGAAGGCGCGGTTTGGGATTGAGTTGGAGAAAGAGCCGGTGTTGGTGGGGTTTTAGGGTGCGGCTGATTGCTGGTTCTCAGAAGACGTCGGGCACGATCATCGCGCCGCACGTTCCTCGCGCACCAGATCAGCAGTGTCGAAAAGAACCGTTAGCTCCGCGTGCGTGTGCAATCGGTCGCGGAACTCGGCCATCGTAGGACGCTCTGCGATCTCTTGCAGTTCTCCAAGCAAATAATCGGAAAGCGATATGTCCGAGGTCGCGGCCTTGGCTTTCAGGGTGCGGTGAAGAGTCTCCGCAACATTTCGAATACGGATCATGCGGATCATGTAGGCTATTATGGCCCAACCCCCGCGAAAGTAAAATTGGCAATGTTGTCCCAAGGACCCCTGATGGCAATTTCTGCCCAACGTTCGAAAAACTCACACCAGACCTATGTTGTCGTTGACCGCCGATGCGATCTCCTGTTCGGGGCAGAAATATCGCTCCGTTGTCTGGATAGAACTACGAACGCTCGGCGAGAGCCTTAGCGTACGATTTTTCCGTTTCGTGAGGTGACCCCTTATGTGCAGAATTTACTCAAAATGCATTGATACTCAGGTTATTCTTGTTGTGCCTAGGGGCTGTTTGCGCAAGAGAGGATGATCATCTACGGTCAGGATGCGAATTAGGTTATGAGAAGAGTGCACGATTTCTCACTCTCCTCGGCAATCTTGACCAAACTCCGTCCGGCAACATCTCGTAAGGGATTGAACAAGGAATCTCAATCTGATCTTCGGTACAGGCATCGGACTCACCTGTCGACTCAGGCCGTCCAAAGGCGCGCACGACCACATGATGTGAAGTTTTCATCATTCAGATCTTCCAGGCAAGCCTCTGCCTCAGCACGCAATTTAGCGTCCGCGAGAGAGAGAATCGACAGGAAATGAACGTATTCGTTCTCGGACATGCTGATTATTGGGGAGGAACGCCCGCAACTTAGGTGTTGTTTTTTTATGACTAAAGAATGCAGACGGTTGCTTTCCTGCGTTCAAGCGGATGCAGTATGAGGCTTAGCTCGAGATGGGCATCCTCGGTCGCCGTTTGAACCGTGCTCGAAAATCGTTGGCACCTCCCCATAGTCATATTGGAAAACCCGGAAAAGGGGAGCAGAGAGCTCTGGGTTTATCGTTGATGCCGTCTGCATTCTCGAATTCCGAGAATGGAATACGGAAATGCCGATTTATGAGATTTCCGGGCAGGGAATCAAGCCACGTGACCCGTAGCCGACGTGCGCATCGTTCGATAACAAATGCTCTCCGGAGTTGGAGAAAACGTAAAATGACCATCCCTGGCACGTACGATTAACTAATTCTCTCCTCCGAACTTTCTGCCTAAGTTGAAGATTCTAAGACTTCCCCCATCTACTTGGGGGCACACTCGAATTAACCCCTGATTAACTAATTCCTACCCCACGATAGCCAAATTAAGTAAATCCGCCGCTTGGCGTAAAAGCGTTAACATAAAACACCATCAAGGCGAGCAATCCCGTCGATAGGACCATCAAATCGTCTGACTGTCTGTGATTTCACCGGATCATTAGAGCCATGCTAATTTCTTGGTAGTTTGGGGGTAGTTCACGAAGACTGAGTGCCGATCCAGCCGACAACCTCTCCTAGTACCCGCACTCCCTCAAGCAGTTTGACGTGACTGAGCAACAAGTCTTCAATATCGGGAGGCCTGTTGAACTGCCACTCTGATAGTGCAATTTTCGGAGAAAAGCCGGACCAGGGGGCATGAACACGGAGGGCTAGACGCCATGGATCACATCCCGGCGTGAGCGAGAGCGTCTCCGCGTCGCCATAAATGACATGGATCCAGCCAGTTAGAAAACCTGGTCGCACGGCTTCCTCCAGCCGTTGGACATGTCTTTTCTCCAATTCGTCAGCGAAATTACGATCAGGAAAAAGATCGCGGGTTAGATCTCTGAGACTCATAGATGTAGTTGGATCCATGAGATCGGTCATTGGCCGAAAGGACCATCCCAACGGGAATGGCACGGTTCTGGTTAAGCTGTCTAGCGATGCTGGGAAGTTCGAAAAGAAGACGGCGGCTAGCTTTCTCCACAGATTCTTTGGCTCGATAATGGAGCGGTCGACCAGCAATAACTCTTCCTCGTCATCCACCCACGGCGGACGTCGATCAGACATTAGGCACGAGATAGTGTTTGACCGATTGAAGCGCGATGACGAGAGGGTGAGTGCGCCCTTCCAAACATGAGCGATATTTCCGTTTCGGTCGAGGGAAAGCGAACCAAATACCGGGAGCTTGAGTGTTGGCTCCGCGGCCAGCGAAGTCGTCTGCTCCTTCGTCTCATCTAGAATGTCCAGTTTGAGCGCTTCGACATCGAGCCCGGCTTTGCGTCGAAACCACATACGGTCTGCTCGAGAAGGTGCTAGATCGGCCATCTGGAGGAGTTCTTCCACGGAAGGTCGTTCTTTTTCACCCTTTTCCCAAGCCCCAATTTGGGTACGCGTTACTTCTAACTTCCTCGCAAACTCGCTCTGAACCATGCCGAGGCTGGCCCGCAACTGCTTGATCCTCACCGGTAGAGCAGGATCGAGACCTTTCATTGGCTTTCGGCCTTTTTTTACACTTGACAACATGCAGGTATTACCTTCATGATTTTATGCATGTAATACATTCACGATGCTCGGGAACATGTCTAGTGACGAACTTCGGCCGCAATACGATATCAAGGGCGGAGTACGCACACTTGGCCATTCTACAGTGTTCGCAGTCGCGCGACCAGATTGGGGTTAGGTGTCCAGATGGAGCGATTTTCAATTCATTCGGTCGATTCTACGTTTCTTGATCTCGACGCGTGGCCCGAAGCGATCACAACTGGACTGAGCAAGGATGACCAAAGGACTTTCACTGCGCGCAAGACCGCGATCGGGATGCTCGTGAACGGCGATTCTCGATCCAAGATCAAGAAGGAGACCCTAGTAGATCGTAAATCCGTCCTCGAGTTCTTTAAAGACTGTCTGAAAACCCACCCCGATGGGAGAATATATGGTGAGCGATATCTGAACGGCACTGTCTATGTGGATTGCGGGGCCGGATTGTGCGGGCTGTTCAGCCGCGCAGCATGATGTGTCTTCCACTGGTCCGGCAGCCACGTGTGTAGTTGGCTGATGGTTAT
>Ga0302140_10000096_pt1 | contig 91414 bp, 83 predicted proteins | sample I_Bog_E1_1_FD_202095 | JGI IMG/M metagenome (GOLD analysis project Ga0302140, IMG submission 202095) | Peat permafrost microbial communities from Stordalen Mire near Abisko, Sweden - I_Bog_E1_1 | ecosystem: Environmental > Terrestrial > Soil > Wetlands > Peat | place: Sweden: Abisko, Stordalen... | reverse complement strand
ATTTCAATGGTCTGCTCCAGACCGACGGCTATAAGGGATACAACCACGTCGGCGGCCCGAAGATGGTTCACGCCTGCTGTCTTGCCCACGCGCGGCGCAAGTACGTTGATGCCGTCAAGGTCAATGCTAACGATCGGGCCTCGGCGTACATCGTCGCTCTGATGGATGAACTGTTCGCCATCGACCGCGAAGCTCGCGAACAGAACCTGGACCACGCGCAACGCAATGCTCTCCGGCAAGAGCGAGCGCCCGAACTGCTGGAGCAGTTGCGCGCTGCCGCACTGGCCCTGAAGAAAACCGCACTGCCCAAGAGCGCAGCCGGTCAGGCCGCCAACCTCGACTTGGTTTGCAAGCGCTACGCCGCTACGAGCGACGGAAACGCCGGCATCTGTTGCGCGATCTCTTCCGGTGAAAGAAAGCGGAGACCATGTTTCATGAAAATGGCCATCGTATCTTTCAAATCAGCTGTAGCATAGGTCGCCATGTCTGAGGGTATTTCCATCTTCTGGGCAGGCGCGGCCATGGGTGCGACAGCTTTCATGAATCCGCCGGGTGTAAGCAGAGTCAGTACGCGAATCTCAGGTGTCTTGATGATGTACGCATTCGGTCTCCTCACAGGCAGAAACACACACTCCCCTGCTCCGACATGGAAGACTTTGTCGTCAACATAGGCATCCATCGCCCCTTCCAACACAAAGAAGAGCTCGCTTTCCCGCGTGTGGACATGAGGAGGAGGCTCCGTCCCGCATTTCATGTGGGCGAGGACCAGATCGAAAGCGCCGCCGGTGTTTTCGTCTGTTGCCAGCAGGGTGCTCAGGATGCCCTTATACCAGGTCGATATATCAACGGTCGGGGCGTGCTTAAACGGATTCAAAGTCGCAATTTCATTATTCATGTGTCTCCTGGGGATCTGTTTGCGTTGAACTCGTGCCCTCGATAACCAATGCACGGCGTTCAGGTTGTTGGTAAGAAGTTGTTCCACATATTGTGGCTAGCACCTTTCCAGAACAACCCTACGGAAGGCGCGCGGAGATTGCTATCACATCTTGATGTGGGTCCCAATGGACCACATCTGGAATACTCTCTGAGTATGTCAAGCGAATTGGATCTCGTAGCCCTGGCCGAAAAGCACGGCGTGGTAGGGCGAACAATTGACGTGGATCAATCGTGCTTCGGACGTGTGATGGTTGGAAGAACGCTAGCGAAGGATCACCGGGTGAGCTTCCTGGTCAGCTATCCTTGCGCTATGGATATTCGAGTCCAGCAGGGGCCGATTGAGAATCATCCGATTGTCTACTTGATCGACGATGACCCACGCCTTCGGGAATCTCTCGCGGATGCCCTGAACGCGCGGCGGCAACGGGTGCGGGTCTTCGCCTCCGCTGATGAATATCTGTCATCTACGAAGAGCGGTGCGACAGCCTGTCTGATTCTCGATTTGAATATGCCTGGAATCGACGGGTTAGAGTTGCAGAAACAACTGGCTACCGAATTCGGCCCTCCCATCATCTTTCTGACTGGAGCAGGGGACATTCCCTCGACTGTGAAAGCGATGAAGGCTGGAGCGATTGAATTTCTTACCAAGCCTGTATCCATTTCGGTTCTACTGGCGGCCGTCGATGCCGCTTTCAAACAGGATGTAAAGCAGACGGAGGAGCGCGCCGAACTCCTGCGTTTGCGTGAACGGCTTGCCTCCTTGACACCTCGAGAACGGGAAGTACTCCCTCTTGTCGTGGAGGGACTACTCAACAAGCAGGCAGCTGATGTGCTGGGGATTTCGCTGGTCACGCTTCAGATTCACCGGGGTCAAGTGATGAAAAAGATGCAAGCCACATCTCTCGCCGATCTTGTGAGGATGTCGAGCAGGCTTGCGATACGCCGGCCTATTCTTCCTCACTGATTTCTGATGAATTCCAAAGATGGCCGCCAGAGCGGCTAGGTGAATGCAATTGAGCAAGACACTTATAGCAATCGTCGATGACGAACCACACGTTCGTGAAGCGCTGGATGATCTCCTGCAGGCCGCGGCTTATCAGGTGCGGAGCTTCAGTTCTGGAGAAGAGTTCCTTGCGAGTGGAGCACTGATGGAGGCCGATTGCCTCATTAGCGATATTCAAATGCATCGCGTCAGCGGATGGGATTTGCTCAAAATAGCGCAGGAAAGTCGACCTGGATTGCCGGTGCTTCTCATTACCGGACGCGGAAACGAAACCGCTGAGCTGTTGCAGCCTCGGGGACATCGTTTTTTCTTTGAAAAGCCAGTTGACGGTCGAACCCTTCTGAAAGCTCTTCGAGAAGTGTTACCGCCGAGATAATGCAGCAGACAGATCGACACTGACTTCTGCCATGTCACTTCAGGACGATGATGAGAGCTGAGCATTTAAGTGAATGGGTAGAGAAGCTGTAAAGGTACTGCCACCAGAATCGTTGCTGCTAGCCCATAGCTTGCCACCATGTGCCTCCATGATGGTCCGGCACACTGCCAGCCCCATGCCCAAGCCATTCTCTTTTGTCGTGTAAAAGGATTCGAAGATCTGCGACGGATCTGCAAACCCTCGCCCGCGATCACAAACCTGAATGAGGACATCGTTTGGTTCCCGAGTCACTGCCGACACAAGAATCTGCCTCCGTTCGAATGGAAGTACGTCTGATTCTTCGAGGGCATTCAGAAGCAGATTCATCAGCACTTGTTGCAGTTGCAGGTGATCTCCCAAGATTTCCGGAAACTTGTCTTCCAGCTGAATCTTGATTCTCACTCTGCTCCTGGTGATTTGGTCTTGTAACAGGCGAAGCACTTCTTCGACTATCTTCGGGATGGCGATTGGAAGCATGGTGGGTGCAGTGTGCCGGAAGAGACTTCTGAGCTTCTTGATCACTTCAGCGGCTGAGTGGGCATCTCTTACCACGCGCTCAGCCGCCAACAAGGCTTTTGGAAGATTGGGCGCCTCTGCCTCAAGCCAGCTTTCGCATGCTTGACTATTGAATACGATGGAGGCTAAGGGCTGATTGATCTCGTGAGCAATCGAGGCTGAAAGCTCAGCGGCGGTGGCGGCTCTCGCTGCGCGCCAGAGCTTTAGACGCGTGTCGACGAGCGCTTCCTCGAGTTTGCGGCTGTCTTCGATGTCAAGATTTATCCCGAACCACCCAAGCACGGTTCCCTTAGCATCGCGAAGCGGGTCGGCGCGAATTTCGAACAAGCGATATTCCCCGTCAACTGCTCGCAGGCGTTGCTTATAGTAGAAAGCTCGCTCGTTTTGAACAGCGTCCATCCATGCCTCGACAACACCTGCGCGTTCGTCTGGATGGAAAGTCTCAATCAACTGTTCTGTCAGGCTTCCCTTCTCCATGCCGCTGCCGGTATAGGTTCTGACCTTCCTGCTCAGGTACTCCACTTCGCCTGTGGGTCCAGCACTCCATACCATCCCGGGAAGCGTGTCCAGGATCGTACGTAATTCGGTCTCACTCTTTTGAAGTTCCTCTTCACCTCGTTTCACATCATCTATGTCGAAGCTTCCTCCGTACCACCGGGCAATCTGACCGTTCGAATCTCGGTGCGCATCTCCACTGGCTGCGTGCCACCTGTAGATCCCATCCGCACGACGCAGGCGGTGGATGTGGCGAAAGGGCTCGCCGGTTTTGAGAGAGTGTAGCCAGCAGGTCTCCATCGTTTCCAGATCGTCCGGATGAACAAAGTTCCGCCATCCAAAATTGTTTATTTCAGACCCCGACAGTCCCGAATACGCTAGCACCTGCCGATTGTGGAATTGCGTGCCTCCTTCGGCATCGAAAGACCAAAGTAGCAACGGTACTCTGTCACAGATGAGATGGAATTCCTGTTCGCGTTCAATTGTGGGTTCAGACGGACGGGGTTTCGGTTCGGCTTCGCTTAGGCTGACGCTCGATTCGGGAACGAACTTTGTCTCCTGATGAAGGCTCTCTTCAGATGTCTCCCAGGCGCTAATGTACCAACGCAGGGTGCAGGCTTTGTTCTCCTGCGCTCGCGACCTGGTCTCAAACCATGAATAGGAGCCATCGAATTGTCGTATTCGCAGGCGTCTTCGGACCGGCTCCACAATTGTTCTTGACCCGTTCTTTTCCGTGTTCGCATTGTGGTCGTCTGGATGGATCATAGCCCGCCAGTCGGCCATAAAACCTTCTCGTGTCATGCCCGTATATTCAAAAAGACCCGCGTTCGCTGAGAGACTCTCGCCATCTTCCCCAAGAATCCAGTTCAAACCGGGAAAATCATCCAAACAACCGTTCTTGCTCTCTGTGTCAATCATGGGAGACCGCCTTATCTCATGGACGAAATATTCTTGGGTCTTAAGACAACTCTATGGACTCCGAACGCAAGCTTTGAGGCGAGGTAACAGCTACATGTGATGTACTCGAGGCCTCACAACAGGTAGCGTTAATCATGCGATCGAAGTTCGGTCATCTCTCCGCTTGTTGGTTCGAGATGATGTTGAGCAGCCAAGATCGGGCAATGGCTTGAGAGGAAGGCATCGCTGGACTTAATGCGCAGGTTATGTAACCTGCTGCTTCGCGGTGCTGCTCAACGATAGCACTTCACGACTTTCGTAGGCACGATCTCTCTAAAAGAGGGGATCGCATTGGAAGAGATATTTGAAGGTTGTGCGGCCATCCCCCCCTGCGTTTGCAGGATTCCGCAAAACACGTCGCCACATGAGGAGACAGAATTGAAAACACAATTGTCGGAGCCAACGTCAGCATCTACATGGGAAAGGCTGACTGGCGCCCCGCTTTCGGACGACTTCCTGGAATGGCCTGCCGATATGTTCGCGCTGACCGATGTACTCCTTGACCGATCAGAGGCGTACAGGTTTGCGCTTTGTCCTCCCAGTGGTTCAATTTGGCCCCCCAAAGGAAGCGATGACTGGCCCGGTGAGGTCGGGAAGGCAGCATTGCTCTGGAGTATGTGGCTCGAGAACGGGCAAGGTGCGCTCCCTGTTTTGCTGACCGAGCAGTGGGCTGTGTTCAAGGAGCGTGCGACAAAGCCAATCAGGCTTCTGGCCGAAGGCGAAGACTGGCTGATGTGTGAATCCCTGCTGACCTTGCACGCCATCGCTGACGAAGCATGCGCCGGGTTGGGTGTCGCCTTCGACCGGCCCGATGGAGCAGGATGCATCTACCGGGCTTCTGGCCGCGAACTTCTAGCACGAACTGGTTCCATCTCGCGTATACCTTCCTATCTGCTGCGTATACTGCCGCGTGTGCGAACGCCGCCCACAGGGGTATCCCTACGCTCCTTCTCGCGCTATGCATGTCAGGTTCGTGCCGGTGTTGAAGTTCAATGGCATAAAGTCCCCGCGCGGCGAGCGGGCACAGACCCTAACCAGGAACATGTCAACATGCTTCTGCTGCCATGGCCTCTCCATCTAAGAGAATCCGATTTCTATCCCGTGAAGGATTCTGTGCAGCGTTCAGCCATGGAACCCTGTGGCTTCTTCACGTTCGATCCTTCCGAAAAGCTCGATTTGGAACTTGTGGCACGCACGATTGCAGCAGCACGCGAGGAGGTGGGCAGTGTTGATGTGATCGTCTTTCCCGAGAGCGCCATCGATGAGTCTGAGATCGCCGGGCTTGAAACACTTCTCGAAAGAATGGGAGTCATTTTCCTGATCGCCGGAGTGCGGCAGCCTGTCCCGACGGTGGGCAAGCTCCCAGGAAATTGGGTGCACATGGGCATCAACTCCAACTTTGAAAAAGGCGGAGTCGCTTCAGACGCTATCGAAGAGGTCTGGTTTCATATCCGCCAAAACAAACATCACCGTTGGTCCTTCGACAAGGATCAACTCTACCAATATCACCTGGGAGGTGCTCTCCATCCGCATGTGCGCTGGTGGGAAGCAACGGACCTTCCGCGCCGAAAAGTGAATATCGTCGAGTTCGGCGATGAGCTTACCCTCATCTCGCTTGTATGCGAGGACCTGGCCCAGATCGATGATGTTTCACGCATCGTTCGTTCTGTCGGTCCAACCATCGTAATCACCCCACTGCTGGACGGCCCGCAACTTACAACTCGATGGTCCGCGCGCTACGCGAGTGTCATGGCTGACGATCCGGGCTCTGCCGTACTCACGCTGAGTTCCTATGGCATGGTTCAGCGTTCAAGGCCACACGGGCGAGAAGCCTCGAACGTGGTCGGTCTCTGGAAAGATCCGGTCAGAGGCCCTCGAGAGATTCCACTGGAGCCCGGTGCACAAGGCGTGCTTCTAACTATCTGCAGCGATCGTGCGACGAGGCGAACGTCTGACGGAAGGTTGCCAATCAACAACACGACGAACATCTTTGACGTGGCCCTTCATCAGGTTCGAATCGATCGCGATGCCGTTGCTCCAGTCACTCGCCCTGCGGCGGCGCGAGGTCACGTCTTCGATTCTCAGGATCTGACCGTCCTCACGGGATGGGCCGAAGGCCTTGCTGAAGTCTTGGCTTATGCCCCGGAGCGCGCGGAGTCATTGTTGAATGCAGCGAGTGCAAACGCTCCCTGGCGCAGTGCGCTTGGCTTGCCGGAGCCTTCACAGGAACTTAGTGAGGCGATTGTTTTTGTCCGCAGAGCAGTGGAGGCGGCTACGGCGCTAAACAGCGCGCCGGCGTTTGACACGTTACTGCTGTCTTGCCGAGAAAATGGAGCGGGCGAAAACGGAACAGACAGACTGGTCCGCCGAGTGCTGCGATCGACTTTCGAGCAGCTACGCACCAGACAATTGAGTGAAGCGCGCCAGTGCTGATCGAATAGCACCTACCTTGTCAAAGAGTCGGGAGCGGCCGAAGCGCGCTCCTTTGCAAAGAAGCGACACCGTCGCAGGAAATGAGCTACATGCTCTCGATCAAGAATGAGGGTACAACCCTCGCATACACCGATGAAGGGAGTTCGACGACGGTCGCCCCCATGGTCTTGGTTCACGGTTGGGGGTGCGATCACACCAGTTTGAAAGCGCAGGCGGAATACTTTAGTCGCACTCGGCGAGTGGTCAACTTAGACCTTCCCGGTCACGGAGAGAGTGATGCGCCCGCCGAGGACTACACGATGGCCGACTACGCAGATGATGTTGCATGGCTATGCGCTGCTCTCGGTCTGCACGCACCCATGATGGTTGGCCATAGTATGGGCGGCAACATTCTCCTCGAATTATCCGCACGTCATCCGGAGACTCCCGGTTCCATCGTCTTGATCGATTCCGTGCTTTTTCCATCAGAGACGTTGATCGAGGCATCGGCGCCTTTCATTGCTGCACTGGCCGGACCGGACTTTGCCTCCGCATATCGTAGCGGAATCAGCAGGCTCCATCTAATTACAGATGAGATCGCGGCTCATGAGTCCGTTTTTGCGGCCCTGCCACGGGCGCCTCAACATGTACTCGCCGCATCTTTTGTCAGCCAACTAATTGGACAAGACATAGTAGCAGCAGCATCCGGCTACAAGGTGCCAGTTGCTTATGTTGGCTCATCGCATCTGTTGGCGGATCTTCAGAAGCTCAAAGTTTTAGTACCACAGCTTGTCACGGCTCAGGTTCTTGGAGCTGGTCACTTCTCCCCCATTATTGTTCCCGACCAGATCAATGCCATGTTGGCGCGCTTTGCTGCGGTAAGCGGTCTACTGCAACTCCTCACGCGCAGAGTTATGACGTGAGTGGTCCAGTGCCATCAATGAAACAGAGCAGCATATTCGGCGATCACACTAGCGTATTCAATCAGGTCTCGAACCAGTCAAACAGAAAGGGAGCCAGTCATTCCATGTTCCAAGGCAACGATATGAGCCCTCACAGAGAGATGGATGTCTTGGTCGATCAAGGCTCTCTCGCTTTACGCTTGCAAGCATGCGACGCCATTTGCTTGTTTCTGTGCGACGCAATAAGCTTGTATCGGCACGACACAAGACGCTTGTAGTGCCCAAAGAGGGGAGCAGACGATGCCCAAGCCAAACGAAAAGCTTGCTGAATCACTCACCGTCCTTCGGGCGCTACAAACGAATGGGCGTCGTGTGTTCCGATCGCGGGAGCTCAGCCTACCTATCAGCCTTGGATCGAGCCAGCATCGAGATGGATATCCAGCCGTTCGCGAAGTTCATCGCGACGTCCGCAGCGAGATCAGCGAATCAAGTTAACGCGCAGGGCCTTTCGGCACTCAACGAACTTGCTGCTTATGACCAGGAGACCGAAATCTGATCCACTCGGCTCCTTCCGCGTCCTAAACCACGCGGGGCAACAGGAGATTCAAAAAATTCATCTAGGCGAAATGTTGTGCTGAACGTTGCATGAAATCGATCAACGGACTAAGACCCATCCACAGTTTTTCAGGTATATCGATCCCTCGCCCTCATTTCCGATCCGCCATATTGATGTCACCGCGCAGGCAATGCTCGGGCATCGCCGAGCATTGCCCGCGCCAGAGCGTTGAGCAGCAGTTAAGATAGCTGCGTCTTTTGCGACTCACCCATTCCTCATAGGTGACTGGTGGTCCACCCTTGGCGTTTTGTACACCGTCACGTACGAAGTCCAATCGTCCATTGTGAATCTCGTCATAGGTGTAGGCCACTGCCTTAGCCATAGGCGCGGGACTTCCTGCTTTTAGGAGGCTCGACGCGAACCCAGCCAATCTGGACCCTCTGCCAACCGTTGAAACCAGCCGCCGCTATGTGGAAGCGATGGGCGGGGCCGACCGTGTGATTCAGATGGGCAAGGCCGCTGTCGATCACGGCGACTACCGGTGGGCGGCACAACTGCTCAATGACGTTGTGATGGCCGACGCCAATAACAGTGGAGCCAAGAATTTGCTGGCCACTGCGTACACAGAGATGGCGTATCGGTCTGAGAATGCCACATGGCGGGACATTTACCTGACGGGTGCTAAGGAGTTGCGGGAGGGTGTTAGTGGCAAGAACTTCATGAGTGGCGGAGCTGCTCTGATGGCTAATGTTCCTACGGATCAACTCTTCGATCTCCTTGCGGTTCGCCTTGATCCAGCCAAGGCCAAGGACACAAAGCTCGCCATCCGCGTTCAGTTTCCAGAGCGTCACGAGGATGGGCTTGTGACTGTCCGAAACGACGTATTACGTTACGAGCCCTTCACTGGCCAAAAAATCGATGCGACGCTCAGCTTGCCACGAGCCGCATTCATGCCAATCCTGGGACGGGCAGCCGGGCCACCTGTTGCCAGCAACGTCACCATCACCGGCGACAAGGCGATGGTGGAACGGCTTTACTCGCTGTTTTCCATGCCAGATCCTGCGTTTCCCGTGGTTACACGATGAACCTCCATCGCGGTCCGTGTTCATGCTCTCTTGGCCTGTCGACACAACGGCCAGCGGCCTTTCGCTAGCCAGGTCGATTCGCAAAAACAGTCATACCGGGTCACGTAGGAACAGAGAGTTTCAAAAGGAGAAATATGAAAACAGAAGCGACGATTGGCCTAGTCATAAGTGTGATTGCGGTGTTCCCATTTCTTTTTGGCGCCTTCTTGAACCTCACAAAAAACGCCCAAGCCGTAAAGAATATCGAGCACGTAGGTTTCTCGCCTAAATTTCTCACGCCCTTCGGTATCAGTTCGCTCTTGCTGGCAGTATTGACGCTCGTCCCGGCCACATCATTTCTGGGAGTGGTCTTGGCGACTGGATGGATGGGCGGAGCCATCGCAGCCCACCTTCGTGTACGAGACAATTACGTCTTACAAACTGTGATTCCAATTCTGATTTGGGTTGGATTCGGTCTTCGACACCCGGTTGAGTTGCATCATCTATTCGGCTTTTGAAAGAAGCTTTGAGCTCGGTGCATCTAGGGCTCTGCGGATGATTAGCGATGTCCTAGCGCTTACCTGCGCCGCGCCGACGAAGCACCATGTCGGAAGCGAAGGTGGTGACCGGAATCTGAATCGTCGAAGAGCGTCCAAACCATCGCATGCCCGATACGCATAATTGGATTCTTACTGTCCGAACGTTGGTATCGTGGATCTTCGTGGAGAAGGGCCTGCGTTGCAAACTCAGCAGTGGTCTTTGCGGTTCGCCGTGCAACCTCATCGCCGTAGTTCCTTCCGAACGCGCCCATCCCATCCCATCCCATCCTTCCATTCGTCGTGATAGCCCGTCTTGGGTTTGGCCATCGTGATTCCTGTGCTGAAGAGCGGATAGATAACGGCAGCCGGTGAATACGCCTTGTGAATATAAATCTCGAACTTGTCATGCGCGGTGAGCGGCGTGACGGATAAGAACCACGACTGACGGCTGCCCTCAGCCGACGCGCACCAGCGACTACGACGGCCGAATGGCATGGCTTAAGCAAGCAAGGCGCGCTCTTTTCGAGCGTGGTCACACCACGAGCTGCAAATTACCCTCCCGGCCAAATTGAAAAAGGTACACGGACATTCCTCGTTCGGATTCTCTCCATTGTCCTGGATCTAGTTTCGAATCCCTCACTAATTCCAATGCACCAACCCTCGCAAAATCGGATCCGTAAAGGATCCGTCCCGCGACCTTCGGAGAACCTCGTGCTCGTTTCAACAATTCGTGAATCTGTGGTCTGCCCAATCTGTCACTTGAACCAATTCGAACGCGGCAGTGGCAGGTGTCGCCGTTGTCAACAATCGTTAGGAGTTAACTATATTGAGATCTTCCTCCCGAACTTCCTTGATTACCGCGAGTCTAAATCGCAGACGACTCTGCGAATAGAAGCCGGCGCACTCATGCGAAGATTGAGGCTTCGCCATGGCGTGACCCAAGCCGCACTATCCTCTCTCACCGGAATTACCGACGACTCTGTGACCTCCCCAGTAATTCGTGGCGCAATTGTTGGATTTTGGCTCTCCAAAGTCGAACTGCAAAGTAAGAAACCGGCCAGTAGAGATAAGGGAAGAGCGTGAATTTTGATCATAATTGTGTTGTGGGAACCTTCTCTTCGGAAAAGCGTTCCGAATAGCGTAAGAATTGCTGTCTGCCGTATCGGCAGAAACGCCGCCGAGCAATATTCCGGCTGTAAGCCGGACGCGGCCTGATCGGGCCCTCAACTCACGGCTCGCCATCGACTCATGTGCGGCATCGGGATGCCGGCACGATTGAACGCGCGTTCTTGATGCCTGACGAGGGGATGCTCAACGGGGACCTGACATCGCGTATGCTTTACTGGTTTCCATCCCAGCTAGATCAGCTAACATCGCGATACAGGTGGACAATCTCCGTGCATGCGTCTCCGCATCTGTGGACGGGCGGCCACCTAGAGTCCGGCCAGGACAGCATCGGCGCTCTAGGTCATTCGCCATAGAAGAGAGCACGGCAATCGACAGATGACAACATTTCAAATCTGTAATGAAATGAGGTCTGTGAGTGGCAATCAAGGTCGGCGGACCGTTTTTTGCCTCGCACGATTGTCGGCATTTCTGCGTAGACGACCTGCTAACCATCTGTAGATCTTTCGGTTCTCTCCCTGCGACTCGCAGGGATCCGGCTCTGCTTCCCTAGCGCCGGTTCGAATTAAACGAGGAACGGGCAAAGAATCGAGGCCGCGGCATGGGCCACACTTTGCGGCGAGCGTGACCGCTTTCAGGATTCGATAGGTTACGCCACAACGCAGACCGCATTAGAAAACAACAGGTGCTCGCCATTTCAGGAGGTTGGACCCGTGAAATTGTTCCCGAGGAGTGTCCTCTGGCTTTGTACTATGGCAGTCCTAACGTTTGGCTCGATTTCAGCTCGCGCCGATATCACGGGTTCCATCTCGGGTATCGCGACCGACCCTAGCAAGGCCATTATTCCTGGAGCCAAGGTCACGGCAACGGCAATCTCCACCAACATTTCCCAAACCACTACCACGGACGCGAAAGGTTTCTACTCATTCCCGGCACTGAGCGTCGATGTGTACACCGTTTCTCTGTCGCAACCGGGGTTCGATCAGTTTTTGATCAGTGGCGTGACGGTTAATGCCAATTCCGCGGTTCGTATCGATATCAAGCTGACAATCGGCAGGGTTTCGCACACCGTTGAGGTGAAGAGCGATGCGCTCCAGGTGGAGACCCAGAGCACGCAGATGGGCGACGTGATCGAAGGGGAAAAGATCGCTTCCGTGCCGCTCAACGGCCGCTCGTTTATCGATCTGCTGGCATTGCAGCCCGGCGTCTCTCCCTACAGCGGCAACGACGACACCTCTGGTGTAGGAGCGAGTACTTTGTCCGGCGACCAGACGAATGGCACCCAATCGGTCAACGGCGGTCGCGTCAACTCGAACGGGTTCATGGTGAATGGCGCGGACGCAGAAGAAGGCGTGCACAATGGCGCGGCGCTGATTCCTAATCTCGATTCGATTGCGCAGTTCCGCATCATCACCAACAACTTCGACGCGGAGTTCGGAAATTTCAGCGGTGGCCAGATCAATGTCGTCACCAAGTCGGGCACCAACAAGTTTTCCGGCAATGTGTTCGAGTTTCTTCGCAACACCGACCTCGACGCCAAGAACTTCTTCGCCGATAACCGCGGCGTCTTTATTCAAAATCAATTCGGCGGAACGTTTGGTGGTCCCATCAAGAAAGACAAGGTCTTCTTTTTTGCCGACTATCAGGGTACGCGGCAGATCGTCGGCGCCACACAGAACTTTCCAGTTCCATCGCTCGCCGATCGTACGGGCGACCTGTCGGATCAGGCCTCCTCGTTGATACAGGCGAGTCAAAGCGGGGGAGGCACGGTGGTCGGAGACTACTGGGCGGGCGTACTTAGCCAGCGGCTAGGGTACCCGGTAACGTCTGGTGAGCCTTACTACACGGCCGGTTGTAGCGATCCCGGCACGTGCGTATTCCCTAATGCGATGATCCCGCAGAGCGCCTGGTCGCCGGCAGCAGCAGGAACGCTTAACTACATTCCCCAGCCGAACGCGGGCGGTTTCTATAGAACCGCGGCATTCAACAGCAATCTGCAGGACGACAAGGCTGGTTTCCGCCTGGATACCCGAACCAAATTCGGCGGTCTGTTCGGCTACTTCTTCACCGACAAGTTCACTACCGTCAATCCTTACGACCAGGGCATCAACATCCCCGGGTTCGCCGACCAGAATCAGGGCTCGACGCAGATGTACAACGCCGGCCTGACCACTACATTCAGCCCTACCATCGTGAACGATGTTCGACTGGTATATCTACGCGATGTGAACTTAACCGGAGTGCCCACGCAGGGAACCGGAGTTTCCCTGGCCTCGCTCGGCTTCAATACTCCGTGGAACCCGACTGGCGGTATCGGCAATATCTCTCCGGCTCTCGTCGGGGTGCCATCCTTCTTCTTCAATAACTATGAATTCGGCTTGGCACAGGACACTCTGCGGCAGTACAACAACACAATCCAGGTGATCGACAACTTCACTAAGATCGCGGGCACGCACACTATCCAGTTGGGCATTGACTATCACTACGATCAGATCAATGAGCGAAACTACGACGATCCTAACGGAGCCTTCGGCTTCAACGGAGCAGAGACCGGTGTCGACTTCGCCGATTATCTAATCGGGGCTCCCGACAACTTTACCCAGGCCAGCAACCAGATTCTCGATTCGCGCGCCGGTTATTACAGCGCCTATGCGCAGGACTCGTGGCGCGTGAGTCCCAGCATTACGCTGAATTATGGACTGCGCTACGAGATCATGACGCCGTGGTACGACACGCAGAACAAGTTGGAGACGGTCATTCCCGGCGAACAGTCTCAAGCCTTTCCAGGAGCTCCGGTGGGAATGGCAGTTCCCGGCGATCCCGGTGTTCCGCGCACCCTGGCGCCGATCCAGTACAAGGATTTCGCTCCGCGCTTCGGCATCGCTTTCGCTCCCAGCGTAAGCGACGGCCTGCTGGCAAAGATTTTGGGCGGTCCAGGCAAGAGCAGCATTCGCGCCGGCTACGGGCTCTTCTACAGCTCGATTCAAGACGCGACGGGTTTCGTCGAAGTCGGCGATGCGCCGTACGGCTTGTACTATTCCTCCCCTGTCCCGCCCCTGCTCGAGTCGCCGTACATCGATCGCCCCACGGGGAATAACGAAGGTGTCAAGTTTCCCTTCACCTTCCCTCCCACCAATGTCTCCTCGAAGAATCCCGACACCACTTTTAACTGGACCCAGGCCACACCGATCTCGGGCTCCGACTACTTCTATTACCGCAACGTGATTCCCTACGTGCAGCAGTTTGAGCTATCTTTCCAGCGCCAGTTCGGGTCGAACACGGTTCTGACCGCGAGCTACGTGGGGAGCGTCGGCCGTCATCTTCTCACCTTTGAAGAATCGAACCCGGCCGACCCATCGCTCTGTCTCCAGTTGGCAGCCGAAGGATGCGGGCCTTACGGCGAAGACAACGTCTACACCCTTCCGGATGGCACCAACGTGAATGGCACGCGGCCTATTTTCGGAATTAACTTCGGAAGCAATCCCTACATGAAGACTGCTGTCAGTTCCAGCTTCAACTCTCTCCAGGTCAGCCTGCAGCACAATGAGAAGTACGCCAACTTCCTCATCGGATATACCTACGAGAAGTCGATGGATAATGGCACATCGAACTTTGACGCCACCAATCCTTACAATCCCGCATTGAGCCGCGCGCTCTCGGGCTTCGACGTACCCCAAGACCTTGTCGCCAGTTATACCGTGCAGCTTCCGTTCGACAAGCTCATGAGCAAAGGTGCCTTGGCCGATCGCATCGCGGCAGGATGGGCGCTGTCCGGCATCACCACATTTGCCAGCGGCCAGCCGGTGCAATTAGGCGAGTCGGATGATCGCTCGTTGACGGGGACCTTCGATGACACCGTCGATGAGCCCAGCTATATGGGCGATGGCAGTCCTCTATTCATCAACAAGAATCCGCGGCAACAGGTGAATCCTTACTTCAACCCGGCTCACTTTACTTATGAGCCGCTCGGGCAAGTCGGGAACGCGATGCGCCGGTACTTCTTCGGTCCCGGCATACTCAACTCCGATGTGGCCCTGTTAAAAGACACCAGGATCTCCGAGGGACGAACCATCCAGTTCCGCGCAGAAGCCTTCAACGTCTTCAACCACTCACAGTTCGGCGGTCCCAATGGCAATATCGACAATACCGGCCAGGGTGGTTTCGGGTACGTCAATTCCGCGCGCGATCCGAGAATCATGCAAGTCGCTCTCAAGGTGCAGTTCTAGACAACACTCGGATCGGTGGCTGTTTTGCAAGTGCCGGCGACATTGCCGCAAAGGAAGTTCGATGTCAGTAGTGACGAATAAGGCAAACCTGACAGACGCATGGTTGCGCGGAATCCTTGAGTCTGTCCTGGCCGCAATTCTTGTTTCCTCCGCACTCCAAGCGCAGCAACAGCCGCGCCGGCCGTTCGCAGTGGAAGCTTTGTCGCCGAAATTCTGGGGCTTGTTCGACCACAAGGCGCAGATGACAACGGTCGCTTCGGGTTTCGGATTCACCGAAGGACCGGTCTGGGATGAGTCGGGATATCTCTGGGTCAGCGACGAAACTCTCAACAAGATTTTCAAAGTGAACGTGGCTACAGGCGAGAAGCAGGCCATTCTTTCGCTGGGAGATCCGGACGGAAACGCCTACGACAAACAGCGTCGCATCCTCGATTGCGCCAGCGTGCTTCGCGCCATCATCCGACTCTCTCCAGACGGTAAAAAATATGACGTTGTTGCGAATCAGTATCAGGGCAAGAAACTCAATTCGCCCAACGATGTTGTGCTGGGGCCGGATGGCGCCATCTACTTCACTGATCCGAATATGGACCTTCCCAAAGGAGAGAAACAGGAGTTGCCATTCGCGGGTGTCTATCGCATCGGCGCAGGTGGCGAGGTTCGTTTGCTGACGAAGGATATGAAGGAGCCCAACGGATTGGCGTTTTCGCCCGACGGCAAACGGCTCTACATCGATGACGACGACCAGAAAAATATTCGCGTTTACGATTTCGGGCGTGAGGGAACGCTGAGCAACGGACGAATATTTGGTACCGAACCCTGGCCGGACGACAGCGAGGTGCCCGATGGCATGAAGGTCGATCTGAACGGAAACCTTTATGTCGTAGGGCCGCGGGGAATCTGGGTTTGGGACCCGAGCGGGCGCCATCTCGGGAATATTGTGGTTCCGGAGCAGCCCGCCAATCTCACCTGGGGAGGTGCGAATTATTCCACTCTTTTTATCACTGCGGGAACATCCGTATACAAGATTGCTACGAAAGCACAAGGATTTATTCCGTATCGTTAGGAGCGCGGATGAGGCCGCTCGGCAATGATCCGAGCAGTACCAACGAATGGCGAAGGAGTTAGGATGACCGGTACCCGGAAATTTGTTTTCGTACTGATCTGTTTGTTGCCATGCGGCGCAGTGGAGACCCTTCGAGCTCAAAGTTCGAATCTGCGCGTCATTGAGCCGGACGGCTACAAGTCAACAGGCGCTCCTTATAGCCCGGGAATTCTCGCCGATCGCACTCTCTATATTTCGGGACAAGGAAGTCGTCCAGCCGACGGCACACGTCCAACCGAATTTCGCGATCAGGTCAAGCAAGCTCTCGGCAATGTGCGCAGTGTACTCAAAGCGGCAGGCATGGATTTCGCCAACCTTGCTTGGGTAAATATCTACGTGGCGAATCGTACCGATCTCGACATAATGAATGAAGTCTATTGGAAAGAAATTGGTTCAGATCCACCCGCGCGCACGGTCCTCATCGTGAGCGCGCTTCCTGGACAGGAGACGGTCGAGATCAACGCCATCGCCGTGCAGGATACGAGCCACAGGCACAGCGTCTGGCCGCATGGATGGCCCAAGGGGAAGGATATCGATCCTCCTGCGATGCAGGCAGGCGACGTTCTCTACCTTTCCGCGCAGAGCGGTGCCAATCCCTCAACTGGAAAAATACCGGCGGAGTTTCCCGATGAGGTCCGGCAGTCGCTCGACAATGTTGCTGCGGTTTTGTCTGCTGCCAACATGACCACAAAGAACGTGCTCTGGGTAAATCCCTACATGAGCGCCAGTGGACAATACGACGCGATGGGACACGTGTACAAAACCTACTTCGAATTTGGAAACACACCTGGCCGTGGAACCATTGAGGTCGCAGGACTGCCGCGCGACCAACATATTGTGTTCAGTTGCATCGCAGGCGCTGATCTGGCGAAGAGAAAAACGATCAAGCCGCGAAACATGCCGCCCAGTGCAACGGCGAGCCCCGGCATTCTTTACGGAAACACGCTCTATCTTTCTGCGAAAGACGGATTCATTCCGGGGCAGGGGATCGTGACGCCCGATTTCGATCTGCAATTGCGGCAATCGATGCGCAATCTGCTTGACGGCCTCGAAGAAGCGGATATGTCGTTTTCTGATGTCGTGTTTTCGACTGTCTACCTGCGCCAAATGCAGGACTTCGAAAAATTGAATCCGCTCTACCGACAATTCTTCAAAGAGCAACTTCCCGCGCGTACTACTCTGCAACAGAACAACGATCCCGACGCGGAAGCCGCGGAGCAAATCTCATTCATTGCCGTAAAGACCGGCCACAAAACAGTACACGGAGAAGATCAATGAGCGTCGGGACTGCCGTCAAGCGCAGGACATTTGTAAAGTGGGCCACATCTTTTCCCTTGCTGATGCAGGTTGGTTTTCAAGAGGCGCTAGGAACCGGCTGGGCGCAGACTGCGCGCAAATCAACCGAGAATGTCTATACCCGCATCGGCGTGAAACCCATCATCAATGGACGCGGAACATGGACGTACCTGAGCGCGGCTCTCGAACTGCCTGAAGTAAGGGCGGCGCAAGAAGAAGCTTCCCGGCACTTCGTCAATATCTTCGATTTGCAAAGGGCTGTCGGCAGGCGGCTCGCGGAATTGACAGGGGCCGAGTCGGGCATGATCACCGCCGGCGCAGCCGCTGCTATTGCGTCAGCTACGGCGGGCTGCATCGCCGGAACCGATCCAGCGCGCGTGTGGCAACTTCCGGATACCACTGGCATGAAAAGTGAAGTGGTTATGATCGGCGGTCGCATCGCATTTGACAGCGCAATTCGCCTTACCGGCGGCAAACTCGTGCTGGTCGACTCTCTGGATCAAGCAGCCAACGCAATCAACGCCAACACCGCCATGATCTACACCACCACCACTTCCGATCGTTTGCCCAAGGAGATCGCGATTGCCAAGCGCGCGAGCGTTCCTATCTTTCTGGACGCGGCCGACGGCGTTCCTCCCATCGGCAAGTTGAGAGATTTCGCAAAGATGGGCTGCGATCTCTACACCGTCAGTGGGGGCAAGGGTTTATGCGGCCCGCAGTGTAGTGGATTGCTGCTGGGCCGGAAAGATCTGATCGATGCCGCCTTGGCCAATAGCAGCCCATGGGAAGGTGCTGTTTGCCGTCCTATGAAAGTCGGAAAAGAAGAGATCATCGGCTGTCTCGCCGCCGTGGAAGCGTGGTACCACATGGATGTGGATGTGCTCAACAAGGAGTGGCAAGCACGTGTGGAACGCATTGAAAAATTGATTCAAACCGTACCGGGTGTGAATACGTCGATTGACACACCAGACGGTGGAAACAGCTATCCTACGCTTACGGTGAATTGGGACGAGAAGGCGTGGGGTTACAGTATTCAGAATTGTGCAGATGATTTGCTCGCGGGAACTCCATCGATCGCTGTGCTCACCAATGACAATCCCAGCGATGTACTCAGCCGGCCTTCGAACACCATGCATAAGGCACGCGAAGCGGCCAACGACCGGCTACAAATCATCTCCATGACACTGCAGCCCGGCGAGGAGATTATTGTGGGTCGTCGCCTGCGCCAGTTGTTGACGGCAGCAAAAGCAAAGAGCGCATAGGACAAACCGTGAGAGTGCAAAACTTCATCGCCGCCATGCTTGTACTTGCGAATGCGCCGCTGGCATTGCGCGCCCAGAAGGACGTCGCAGCGAAGGTTTGCACGATTAGGGAAACGACCTTCAAGGGATGGCAGGCTGAAGAGGTCGCGAATAGTTGGGTGCAACTCATGATCGTGCCCCAGTTGGGCGGCCGGTTAATGCAGGTGACTTTCAATCAGCATCCTTACCTGTTCGTTAATCCCAAGTACGAAGGCAAATACATTTCACCGGAGCAGGCCGCCGGCCGCTGGATCAATTACGGCGGCGACAAGATATGGCCTTTGCCGGAAGGCAACGATGACGAGCAGCACTGGACCGGCGCATCGACTCCGCTTGATGACGGCGCGTATAAGTTCAGCATTGTTTCTCAAGAAAACCGATGCACAGTGCGCCTCGATGGTCCGCTCGATCCGCCTACAGGATTGCAATATTCGCGAGAAATCAGCATCTCCAGCGACTCGCCCCAAATCGACTTTCACGCCATCACGCATAATGGTACCGGCCATACCATCAACTGGTCGGTGCAGTCGGTATCGCAATATGATCTGGCGGATCCTGCCGCTCCGAATGGATTCAACCATAACTTCTGGGCCTTCACGCCCGTGAATCCGCAATCGTCTTACCTAAACAGCTATCATGTGCGCGATGGCCTGGCGAACGATCCTTCCTTCAGCGTGAAGAGCGGCCTGTTTCGTCTGCACTGGCGCTACATTGAAAGTGAGGTCTGGATAGATTCTCAGGCGGGATGGCTGGCGGTGGTCGATGGAACAAACAAATACGCCATGGTTGAAAAGACCCGCTATTTTGCGAACGAAACTTATCCCGACAAGGCCACGATGATCTTCTACAAAAATGGCCCGACGGTGGAGTTAGACGCTCAAGGAATGCCGCATGTTTCGCGCGCAGGCACGGAAGACACGCCGTACTATATGGAAGCTGAGATGAATAGTCCGATGGCGGAGCTGGGTCCCGGCCAGACTTGCACCATGGATTCGCATTGGTTTCCCACTCGCCTCGCGCGCGACTTTCATACCGTGACCGATGCAGGCGCCGTGGGTTCGCCGCTCAGTGTATCCAGACAGGGTGACGAACTGGTGCTTACGGGCAGCTTTGGCGTCTTTTTCCCCGGCAGCCTCGAAGCAATTCTCTACGATGAAGGAGGCGCCGAACAAGGCCGCGTCACGTTGCAGACAGTAAGCCCGGCGGACCTACTCGATCTTCATCGATCCATACCGGCGTATGCAAAAATCGCGCGCGTATCTTTGCATCTGATCGATAACAATCATGCGGACAGAGGAGCGCTGGGAGAAGCTTTCATTGCCGGCGCCGATACCGCGCCGTGAGTTGGATGCCGTCGACAATACGAACGCTTCAGACCGCGGCCGCGATGATTGCCTTCGCCGTTGTATTGGGCCGCGCGCAAAACACCCATCCTGCGGAAGTGGATGCGACTCAACTCGAGTTGCATTCCGTCGGTGCCGATTGGCCTTCTTACAACGGCGACTACACGGGCAGGCGCTACAGCAGCCTGACTCAGATTACTCCCGAGAATGTTGGCCATCTCCGCGCCCAGTGGATCTTTCACAGTACCAGCCCCGGCACTCTCGAAGTTACTCCGATTGTCGTGGATGGCGTCATGTACATCACTGCGTCCAACGACGCCTATGCCATCGACGCGCGTACCGGACTGATACTGTGGCATTACACGCGTCCCCTCTCCGGCGGGCTTATTGACGATGCTGCGGGGCACATTAGCCGTGGCGTCGCACTTTGGGGAACGCGCCTTTACATGGAAACCGACAACGCCCACCTGCTGTGTCTCGATGCGCGTTCCGGACATCTCCTGTGGGATATCGCTTATGCCGACTGGAACAAGAATTACGGTGCGACCAGCGCGCCGCTTGCCGTGCGGGGAAAAATATTGGTGGGAACGTCAGGCGGCGACGACGGAGTGCGCGGCTTTGTCGCTGCATATGACGCAATGACCGGCAAGTTGGTGTGGCGCCGATGGACAATACCAGGGCCTGGCGAAGTTGGCTCGGCAAGCTGGCCTGGAGATACTTATCTGCACGGTGGCGGAACAACCTGGATGCCTGGCACTTTCGACCCCGAACTCAACACCCTCTATTGGGGAACCGGCAATGCGGCTCCTGACTACGATGGCAGCGTACGGCCCGGCGATGATCTGTATACTGCCAGCGTTCTCGCGCTCGACCCAGACACCGGAAATATCAAGTGGCATTTCCAATTCACGCCCCACGATGTGTACGACTACGACGGCGTGGAAACTCCGGTGCTGATCGATGGCCTGTATCAGGGTCAACCACGCAAGCTGTTGATCGAGGCAAATCGCAATGGCTTCCTTTATATTTTGGACAGGGCTTCCGGTAAGTTTCTCTCGGCCACGCGATTCGCTGAGCGATTAAACTGGGCCAGTGCCATCGATGCCCAGGGCCGGCCCGTTTTTACCAACGTTATTCCATCTGCGGCCGGCACTCTGACCTGTCCCGGAGACGTCGGCGCGACGAACTGGTTTTCTCCGGCATTCAATGAAGTGACAGGGCTGTTCTATTTCCTGTCCCTCGATGATTGCACTGTCAATTCGGTGAAGCCACAAACCTTCGTTCCTGGTCAGGATTTCTATGCCACGGGCACGACCCACGATCCTAATCAAAAAGGTCAAAAGACGCTTCTAGCCTTCGATCGCAACACCAATAAGTTTGTCTGGAAGTACCTGCAGCACGGAAACACGCACTCCTGGGGCGGAGTGATGACGACGGCAACAGGATTAGTGTTCTTTGGGGACGACGCCAATTCTTTTGAGGTCGTGGATGGCCGCAGCGGCAAACCACTTTGGCACTTCAACACGGGACAGACACTCCACGCCTCGCCCATGAGTTACGCTATCGATGGTCGGCAATATGTGGCAATCGCCTCTGGAAATAACTTGTTCTCTTTTGCGCTTCCGTAGGCATTCCTGATGTCGCCATGCGGGTTTGTTCTGCAATTGCTCTAGGACATTCGTCTGTGTTCGTAAGAGGCGGCGCACATTAGGATACATCGTAGGCAGGTCACGAACGCAATGAGTCTTGCGTTTTCGGAACACCAGGTAGTTGAGGGTTCGGCGGGCTCGCTGGAGTCAGCACCGGAAGCAGACGATTCAGCGCCAGCTCCTCTCTGGCAGCAAAGGGTGGGCTTACGAATGCGCACTTCTCATTCCTTCATCCTTCTCTGCTGTCTATCCCTTGTCTTGTTGCCCAATGCCTGGCCGCAACAGGATGCCACCGCCAAACAACATCCAAAAATAGACGGCGAGCCGCTATTCGGCCAGAACTGCGCTGCCTGTCACGGCAGTGACGGCCGCGGGGGTGAGCGCGCGCCCAACATCGCTACGACTCATGACGTTGTTGCCCTCTCTGATGCAGAGCTACACGATATCGTCAGCAAAGGCAGGCTCTCTACCGGCATGCCGGGCTTCGGCGCTCTTGGCGATGACAAGGTGGACGCGCTTGCCGCGTATGTGCGCACGTTGCAGGGTATGACTGCTGAGGGAGCTGCTGCACTGCCCGGCGATCCTCGGCGCGGCGAAGCAATCTTCTTCGGGCAGGCCGCATGCTCTGGCTGTCACATGATGAACGGGCGCGGCGGATTCATGGGCGAAGATTTGAGCGACTATGCTCGAGGGCATACGGTCGGGGCTGTCCGCAGCGCCATCGTACATCCGGATGCAACGGGAAGCGCCGGAACTCTGGTCACTGTCGAGACGGTGAAGGGGACTACTCTAAAAGGGTTGATCCGGTCCCAAGATAACTTTACGGTGGTGCTGCAGAGCGAAGATGGAGTCTTTCACAGCTTGGCGCGCGACAGCATCCGGCAACCGACGGCGAGTACCGTGCCCTATATGCCGCAGGATTATGCTTCGCGGTTCGATAAAAAGCAGATCGACGATCTAGTGAGCTATCTGCTCAAGAGCGCAGCAATAGCAAAGTCTTCGTCTCTGCATCAGGACAACGATGATTGAGAACATCGATTCATTTGCAGACCAAGCAAGTCTGCGATCATAACTCCACGCAGTTGAACTCCATCTTTGAAAGCGAGCACAGAATGGGAATCCAATCCAGAAGAGGCCTCCTCAAGAACGCCACCGCACTAGCAGCCGCTACAGCCGGTGGCGCTGTAATACCCAGCGCCGCAAATGCCCAGTCGTCTACCAAGCTGGAGAAGAAATCTTATCCAGAAAAGAAAGGCTTGGATGCGGAAAACGGAGCTCCGCCGCTGTTTTCAAGCGCGGTCTCTTATGGCAATCTTCTTTTCCTCGCCGGGGTGGGCTATCACGAGAAAGGCACCATCGAAGAGGCGACAAAACATGTTCTCGATGAACTTGAGAAAAACCTTATCAGCGCCGGCTCTTCGATGGAGAAGGTACTTAAGGTGAATGTCTACCTGAATGACATTGCGGATTGGCCACGCATGAATACCGCATATGCAAACCGCTGGGGCAAGGTACCACCGGTGCGGACCACCATCGCCCCTGCGGGCGGAATCCCCGGCAATTCTTTAGTCGAGATCGATTGCATTGCTTACATCTGAAGCGACCCAAGGGGAATCCGCCGCAATGGACGGATAATCTGTGGTCATCGCAGTGCGTTTGTCATGCCTTGATTGCCGAAAATGTTGCGGCGCCATACTCGCCCAGCGCGACATTGCCTTCGAATCGACTGCCGGAGACCACGCCGGTGAATTTGTAAGAAACCTGCTGGTCGCCAGGCACCGACATGTGCCCGCTCAACTCCACGTGATCGCCGTTTACTGAGCCGTGGAGGCCCGCATTGAAGATCTCGCCCTTGAGCTGCCCCGTGAGCGTGGAACCATCCTGCTCCAGTACAAAGTGCTGAATGCCGACACCGCGTACATAGTTAATTGTCACGTCCCATGTGCCAGCGAGCTTAGCGGTGGTCCCCGAATACTTGGACGGATTGTCATAGTGACCTGGGTTGCGGAGGTACTTCGCGACCGCTTCGGCGACGATTTTGTAGTCGCCCGGCTGCATCATGTAGGGCATCACACCAATCGAGGATTCCATTCGTTCAGGACGGCGCCCCTCGCCTCCCTCTACGAGTATGCAAGGCCGGTTTTTGTCGAGCCTCTCCACTAATTCGGTCCCGGTGATGCCAACCATGTTCGCATCCCAGCGGATGCGCAAGACGGGCGCCCGGTTCGACAGATCTTCGGTGGGCATGTCAATGTGGGTGGTCACCGAGGGAATGCCCTTGACCGCATCCGCGATGAATTGGTCCCATTGCAGCCATTGCTTTTGCTCGGCATCGTGATCCCGCTTGTACCACTGCCTCACCGCGGCGAGCATTCCCATAGCTTCTTCTTTGCCGACCTTGAGCGCGCGACCCCAGTTGTGATGAGGCGCCGCATTCCAGAACGCCGCCTGGCAAAGATCCTTCGGCCCGAGGAGTATTCCTGCTGCTTGAGGTCCGCGCATACACTTACCGCCGGAGTAAGCCACAAACGTGGCCCCCGCAGCGAGATGGATGTTGGGGTTGAGCGGCTCTTCCGCCGCGGCGTCGATGAAGACCGGAATACTTTTCTCTTTGGCAATCGAGCATATCGTCTTGATCGAAAGCGGTTCCTCAAACGCACGCGGACCCGAAAAGATGTAGATCATCGCGGTCTGGTCGTTTATTTTTGAGCGCAGCTCGTCATCTGTATTCACTTCGATGATTTCGGCGCCCGTCATGCGCACTCCGAAGTCATAAACGTTGCGCGACTTTTTGGGGATGATGACTTGGTTGTGCTCTTTGACGTAAGGCATGGACTGCGCTTTTTCGGGATCCGTACCAATCCGGCAGGCCACGGTGGCGAGCGCAATCGCTGCCTCGCATCCGTTGGTCACAATGGCGCTGGGCGAACCCATAAGTGCTGCGATCTCGGCACCCACAGCGGCCATCATCTCGTCCATCTGCACATAGAAGTGAGAGGCTTCAAACATCGCCTGCTTCACCTCCGGTAACGATTGCGATCCCGAGATAATTGTGTAGGTGCCGCGCGCATTCACGATCGGAGTTACGCCGATTCGGGTGAAAATGTTTTCGGCGAGCGTGCCAGCGTGTACGGGAAGAGTTGGCTGTGCATCAACGAGAGATGCCGCGGACACTGTTAACGGAGTGGCTGCCGCTGCTGCAGAAATAATGCCCGACCTCTTGATCAGCTCACGTCGCGTCCAGCGCGCACTGCGGAATAACGTCATAGCTCGTTCCCCTTGATACTTGATTCTATGCAGTAAGAACGATCCAGCTTCAGCTCTTTCTGAGCAGAGAAGCGCGAATACGATTCCCTACTATTGCATCTTCTCCGGGCTGCAACATCCACACACCAACCACCAAGGTATTCGCATCCGAAGGAATGCCCTGGTTCGGCGGATTGCCGGTGTTGGGGTTCAACTCGATGGAAGGCTTCTCTTCGCGCAGAACCTGTACGACCTGCTTCGTAGTCACTCCAGTCACCAAAGGGTCGAAGCGTATCAGCAGGTGCGGAACGTGATTCGCGATCTTTGGAACGACCGTTTCGGTGGTGACAGATGGAATGCCTTTGACGGCCTTGGCAATCACATCTACGCGGCTTTGATAGTCACTCTGCATCGATCCTTCGGTGTGCGAAAGAACCCAATCGACCGCCGCCACCATGCCGACAATCTGTTCTTTGGCGACTTTCATGCCCCGACCTACACCATCTCCAGGATTATTGTTCTGGGCTGCCAGATCGGTCAGATATTTCTTGCCCAGCAGCAGGCCCGCGTTTTGAGGACCCCGTATGCCCTTGCCGCCGGAGAACGCCACTAAGTCGAAGCCCATGCCTGTGTACTTCCAGAGGTTCGAGATGGGAGGCATGTCCGCTGCTGCATCTAAGTGGCAAGGTATGCCGTGATCGTGCGCTACCCTCAGCCATTCTTCACGCCCAATCTGGGCGCTCCCCGCAGGCCCAACCTCATCTTCCGCACCATTGAAGAAATTCGTCATCACTGCTTTGCCCGCATCGCATGCCCGTTTGTAGTCGTCCATGGTGACCACTTCGGTGACACGGGCTCCGCACAGATACATCATGCGATCGTATTCGTAACGATGGGCGCGCTGTACAATCACTTGATTTTTCATTCCGTCGAGAGCCTGCGGAATCGCCAATGGATCAATGTTGTTCGCGTGCTGAATGCAGGCCGCCGTCGCCAGCATGATGGCTCCGGCCGCGCCCGATGTGACAACAGCGCCTTCGCATTTTAGCTGTCGCGCCAGATACTCGCCTGCCTTGGTTTGCAACTCATGCAGCCGCACGGGATGAAGCGCGGCCTTTTGCACGGCTGCCAGCACCACCGGGGGCATGCAGGCCGCTGTCAGTGTCGTGTACGTCCCGGCGGCGTTGATGATTTTTGCCACACCCAACTTGTCATAGTAGTCGTCCGTAGTGGGTGCGGATTCTGAAAACGCGATCACCTGGCTGTATGGAAGGAAAGGGGAAACGCCTGCAGCCGCAGCGATGGAGCGAGCCCATCCGATGAAACCACGGCGGGTGAGACTTCCGGTTCTCGCAGCAAAATTAGCTGACATGTTGTGCTCCAGGACTTCTCTGCGAACAGCGGATGGGAAGCTGATTTTTTTGTTTCTGCGAGTTATGGTTGCGAAAGAAAAAATCGGATAATTCCATTCAATAGGATTGAAGTGGAATTGTCATGGGCCAGACGCCCGGCTATCGACTAGGGCAAATGACGTACTTGACAGCCGAGCGCTCTCGCGATTCCGGGATTGCAGGGAGAGAGAATCAGATCCGGCCGAACTGCTTCACTGCTTCGACAATGGAATGAAATTTCTCGATGTAGGGATACATGCTATGTTCGCTGTTATCTAGTTTTTGAGCGAGAATCAAAACCTCGGCGGCACGCGATCGCGGAACCACTACGACGCCGTCCTGGTCGGCAACAATGATGTCCCCGGCGTTTACGGTGGTTCCCCCCACTTCCAGAGGAATATTCATTCCGCCGAAGCGATAATGCGACACTGAGGTCGAAGGCACAGGGCCCGTCGCGTAAACCGGGAAGCCAATCCGCTTCAGTTGCGGCAGATCGCGAACCCCGCCATCGACGATCGCTCCGGCAAAGCCGCGCGCAAACATGGCGGTTCCCATCAATCCACCCATTCCGGCGATGTCTTGGCCGTCCTCTACCTTCATCACGTAGACCGACCCCTGGCCCCCGCTGTCGATCGCTGACAGCATGCCTGAAAGGGCGTTGGGGTCTTTGTTCTCTTCTTTTTTCAACAGTACAGTGAGCGCCGTCCCGGCAAACTTTGTGGGGAATATCGACTGCATCTTATGGGACATGTAATGCTTTTCGTGCAGCAGTTGTTCTTCGGCATCGGAGACCGACGCAGCCTCGACATGCCGATATGCCTCCAGCATCCGCGCCGGATCCCGTTCATAATCACTCTGCGAAAGGGGAGCATCTGCGCGGAGCGCGATCACTAGGACGCAGGCGCCCATCGTACTGCTCACCGCGGCGAAGCGAACCAACTTCGAGCGCAAACTTTGCCTCTTCGTCGTCTTCATTCGGTCATTAGATACGAGCTTCGTCCAGATGGACAAGTCCCCGCTGGAGTGCATAGATAGTGGCCTGCGTGCGGTCGCGGGCTCTCATTTTGTCAAGCACTGCGGAAACATGAATGCGGACCGTTTTTTCTGCAATGCGCAATTGCTCGGCAATCTCGCGGTTGGATCGGCCCTGTGTGATGCATACCAGGACCTCACTCTCTCTGGGCGTGAGGTCGACATCCGGAACCCGTTCCGCCAGCCGATCGAGCGCAAGGCGCGGAAGATAGCGGAGGTTGCGATCTACATTTTGAATCGCATTGATTACTTCTTCGCCGCTTGCATCCTTGGTCAGATACGACATCGCTCCCAGACGGAGCGCGCGATAAATGTCTTCGGAGCCGCGATAGTTGGAGAGCACGATGATGCGCGCCGGGCGCGGACCTTTGCGCAGTGCCGCAATCACATCGAACCCGCTGACCCGTGGCAGGCGCAAGTCTAAAACCACAACGTCCGGCGCCAGTGCGTGGTAGAGTTCGATGCCCTCGTCGCCATCCGAGGCATTTCCAACAACGCGTATCTGCGAATGGCCGGCGAGAACCGACTGTAACGCGACACGCGCCAGGAAGTGATCTTCAATCAAAAGGATTCGGATCTGCTTCATGAGCATCAATGATGAATTCCTTGTGAAATCATTTGTAACACACTTTCATTTTTGGGTGCCGCTTTCCGGAAGATAATTCGCTGTCGCGATGCGTGTCTTCCATCGAGCAGGGATGCTCAGACGCCGATCCAGGGGACTACGTAGTGATGTTCATTGTTGGGTCGATTGATGGTTTGGAATCCGACCGCAACGGCTACCTCGGTTCCTAGCCCCGGAGTGCTGGAAAGCCGGAGCACGCCCCCTAGTTTGCGTGCGCGCTCCTCCATGACTGGAATCCCGAAGTGCCCAGAACGGATCGCGGAATCGGATACTTGAAATCCCTGCCCATTGTCCCGAATGATGAGGCTTAGAGAGTCCGCCTCATAGCGCAGCCGCAGCTCAATGAGAGTAGGATCACCGTGCCGGACGGCGTTGGTGACGGCCTCCTGGCCAATGCACACGAGGTGGTGTACCGCTCCCGGCGCGATAGGAATCTCGTCCCCTTGAATATCCAATCTGGTCTCGACGCTGTGGCGTTGTTTATGCTCGCTTATGGCGCGCGATAGAGCCAGCGACAGGGTATTCGTCAGCTCTTCGGAGTCGCGCAGGTCCCAGATGATTCGGCGTGCTTCCGCCTGGTAGTGCGACACCATGCTGCGTGCAAGGTCACACGAAGTCGCCGCCGGAGTAAGATCGGCGCCCCCGTTGCGAAGTAGCTTGACGGTCGCTTCGAGTTGCCATGAGATTGCCGCGAATCCGGCCATCAAGGTATCGTGGAAATCGCTGGCTATGCGATTGCGCTCCTCCAGCACGATTCCCATCTGTCCCTTCAGCAACTGTTCGCGTTGACTGAGTAACTGCGCCGCCAGCGCCACCAATCCCAGGATCAGGAACAGGCGGAAATACCAAGTCTGATAGAAAAACGGTTTTTGGTCGACTGCCAAAACGGCCGCGACCGTTTGCCACGGCTGTCCAACGGCGCGGGCCTGCACTGTGAAGCCGTGACTGCCGGTAGTTAGACGGCGGTAATGAACGAGATGGCTTTGCGTCACCGTCCAATCGGTGTCGTAGTTATCAAGCTGGTAGCGAAATTCCATCGGCTGTTGACTTGGAGCGGCATCGAAGAAGAGCACCACCTCGGGATGATCGGGATCAAGCGTGATTTTTCCGCTCGCCGGAATGGCGGCAAGCTCGAGTTCATTTCCCGCGGACCATCCGCGCAGGAAAGCGATAGGCCCATTGGAAGGACCTGTGCCGCTGGGCGGGGACTGCGGCGGGGTCGCGACCTTGGCGGGCGCGGGTGTTTCGGGCATGGGCACGATCTGCGCCGCCCCCACGGTGCGCACCGAGACGAGGAACGCGGAGCAGAGAACGCCTGCCGCCAAGAGGTATCGCGCTAAGGCTGGGAAGTTTCCACGCACACCTTTACGCAATCACATTTGCGGTGAAGGTGCAAGCCTAATTCCACCCGGTTCTTAGGTATCGAGCACGCGTTCGGGATGAACGACGAGCCAGCAGACCGCGCCGGCCACGGCAAAGGCGGCTGCCACTGCGAAGGAGTTGGTCCAGCCAAATCGCCGCGCAATCCAAGGCGTCAATGAAGCCGTCACCGCTCCACCGATCTGTCCGCCCATGTTCACGAGGGACGAGAAAACGCCCGAGCTGCGGCCTGCGATATCCACGGAGACCGACCAGAATGTGCTTTGTGAAAGGTAGAGTGCGCCGGCGCCCCCGGCCAAGATGATGCCAGCGAGTTCTGGACTGCGGACCTGCGAACCCAACACCAGGAAGATCGCGGTGATGAAGAGGGATGTTGCTGCCAGGTAGCAACGCCCGACGCGCAGCCCGTGCAGCCGCGTCAATCGATCTGACCACACGCCGCCGACCAGGCTGAAAATGGTCATGCAGAGAAACGGCAGCATCGCATATCGTGCGCTGAGTTGCAAATTGAATCCGCGAACCGTTGCCATGTAGAGAAAAAACCAACTGAAGAAAACCCATGCGATGTAGCCGAAGCTAAAATACCCGATCATCAGTGCGGCCAAGTCGACACGTGAAAAGATGGCGCGCCACGAGATCCTCGTCGAACCACCCGCCGGCGGCAGTGCGGATCTGGTTGAATAGAGCGCCAGACCCGAACGAATTTCGTTCAGCTCGCTGCGGCGAACACCGGGGTGCTGTTCGGGTGTATCTCGCGCGAAGATCCACCAGACGATACCGGCAAAGGAGCCTATGGATGCACTGAACCAGAACGCAGCCCGCCATCCGTGGGTGAGGATGATGCCCGTAAGCAGGGGTGGTGTAAGACCGCTGCCAGCCCCGACGCCGGCAAAGATCAGACCGTTGATGAACCCTCTCTCCTGTTGCGGAACCCAGCGCGCGACAAACTGATTGGCTGCCGGATAAATCACCGCTTCGCCTGCCCCCAACGCGAAGCGCACGGCCATCAAAAGATAAATGGCGTGGGGCATGCCTGTAGGCAGAATCGCCGTCAGGGCTGTGGCGATGCACCACCAGAAAACTCCCAGCGTGAGCACGCGGCGAGGGCCGAAGCGCGCCGCGAGAACGCCGGCGGGCAACTGAAACAACGCGTAGCCGATCAGAAAGGAAGAAAAAATCCAGCCCAGGGATTGATCGCTGAGTCCATATTCACGACTGATCTGCAGACCGGCGATCGAAATATTGGTTCGGTCTAGAAAGGCTATCCCGCTAAGGATGAAAAGCCAGAACCCGAGAAAGTATCGAACCCTCGTAAGGCGTGCGACGGTCATCGTCGTCTCCTCTGGGAATACCGTGCTCTGGACTTCATCTTCCTTTGCACTCTAATGCATGATCCACGAAAACACGTCGTAGCCTGTAGGGCATTTGTCTCAAGTGGGAGTCCTCTTTTTCAATTTGCCATTTCAGAATCGATCGCGAGCTCTGGGGTCGGCTCGACCTGCAGTGACCTTCGGCATGGCATCGAATCGACCACTATGGCATTTGTCCTACATGGCAGCCGGGCGTCTGGCCCATGACAATCGCGATGTTGTCCTGTTCAATACAATTGACTGACCCGGCTCCTCGCGCTCGACATAAAGCTCGCATCCATCCAATGGCCCAGCCTCACTCGGCGTTCTGCAGTGAAGTTAGTTAGACCTCGCTGTCAAGGAGAGTGCGACTGCTGTTGTACTTTACTATCCGCCAACGACAAAGGACAGAACCGTGCGCTGTGGACCAAGCCGAATCGAGAGACGAGGCATGATGTTTCGAAGATGTTCGATGGGCTGGGTCGCCTTTGCGCTCTTGTGGAATGGAGTGGCGATGGCCCAAAGCAGCGGAGTTTCTTCCTCCACGGCCAATGCGAAATCGAGCAGCTCGCCGCGCAAGAGCATTGCGGACCAATGGCCTTCTTACAATGGCGACTACACGGGCAGGCGCTTCAGCGGCCTGACTGAGGTGACTCCATCGAACGTAAATCAGATGGTTGCCCGATGGGTTTTTCATAGTCGCAACCCTGGAGTGCTTGAAGTTACACCGATCGTCGTGGATGGGGTCATGTATGTTACAGGCTCGAATGACGCATATGCTCTCGATGCTCGTACCGGACAAGTGATCTGGCGCCACTCGCGGCAAGTTACACAGGGTCTCGTTGACGACGCGGCAGGACACATCAATCGCGGTGTCGCGATCCTTGGGACGCGTCTCTACATGGAAACCGATAATGCGCATTTGTTATGCCTGGATGCGCGCTCGGGAAATCAACTTTGGGACGTAGCCTATGCGCAGGGTAATCGTAACTATGGCGGCACCAGTGCGCCCTTGATCGTCAAGAACAAAGTACTCGTCGGGACCTCGGGCGGCGATGATGGCGTGCGCGGTTTTATCGCTGCTTTTGATGCGGAAACAGGGAAAGAGGTATGGAGGTTCTGGACCATCCCCGGCCCGGGGGAGAACGGTTCTGCAAGCTGGCCGGGCGATATGTACCTGCATGGTGGAGGCACCACGTGGATGCCCGGGACTTACGACCCGGAGCTAGACACCCTCTACTGGGGCACCAGTAACCCGTCGCCTGATTTTGAAGGTTCGCTGCGTCCGGGGGATGATCTCTACACGGACTGCGTGCTCGCTCTCGATCCGGATACCGGAAAACTGAAGTGGCACTTCCAGTTCACTCCCCATGATTTATATGACTATGATGCGACTGAGACGACGGTCCTCGTCGACACGTCCTACAAGGGAACTCCGCGGAAGCTACTCATTGAAGCCAACCGCAATGGTTTTCTCTACGTCCTCGATCGCACGGACGGCAAGTTTCTATCCGCGACACAATTTGCACTCAAGCAGAATTGGGCGATGGGCATTGATGAAAATGGCAGACCGATCCGAACAAGCCAGGTGCCGAGTGCGGAAGGAACACGTGTGTGTCCTGGGTTTGACGGAGCGACTAACTGGTTTTCCCCTTCTTATAGCGAAGCGACGCACCTCTTCTACTTTATGTCGCTTGAGGAATGCAATGTCTATTTTTCGCATGCCGAAAAATTTGAAGAGGGAAAGACCTATTACTCCACGGGCGTTAAACACAGTGCGAACGACGATTCGGAGAAGGTTTTAATTGCCTACGATCCAGTCGAGAATCGTTTTGAATGGAGGGTTCCGCAAGTGGGTAAGACCCATTCCTTCGCAGGAGTAATGACGACCGCATCGGGTCTTCTGCTATTTGGAGATGACGCTAATTCATTCGAAGCGGTCGACGGAAGAACTGGAGAAACACTGTGGCACTTTAGCATTGGACAAAGTGTGCATGCCTCGCCCATGAGCTATGCTGTCGATGGCAAGCAGTACTTCGCCATTGCCGCGGGTGAAGACCTGTTTGCCTTTGCGCTTCCCGATTGATCAGTCCAGATAGCCGGCTCGCTGTTGAGGAACTTAGATGAAGCGAAGAGATTTTCTCGCGCTCGCCGGGGCTGCGGCGACGAGATCGATACTAAGGCCAACCCTGCTCGGTGCTGCTCACCAGCCTTCGCCTGCTAATTACTCTTTGCGTATTCAACCGCTCACAGTCGAACTTGCTCCCGGTATCCGGGTCGATACCGTCGGCTACAACGGGCAGGTCCCCGGTCCGCTCCTTCGTTTGAATGAAGGCGTGCCGGTCAGTGTCGAGGTGACCAATGAGACTACCGCTCCCGAACTCGTTCACTGGCATGGACTCAAAATCGATTCGTTGAACGATGGGGCCATGGAAGAGGGCTCACCGATGATCCTGCCAGGCCAAAAGCAAACTTATCGATTTACACCAACCCCTTCAGGTACGCGCTGGTATCACACCCATACCTCGGCGGAAAGTAATCTTTCGGTCGCGACTTATACGGGCCAGTACGGGTTTCTCTATATTGAACCGAAGCACAATTGTGGCGGCTACGATCAAGAAGTCTTTCTCGCCATCCATCACTGGGAGCCGTCGTTCATGAAGATGGCCCCTCCCATGAATGCACTTGATGTTAGCTACAAATACGCGTCTTTCGACGATAAGCTCATGTCGGCCGCCGAACCGATTCGTGTTCGTCGCGGAGAACGCGTACTGTTTCGCATTCTCAATGCCAGCGCAACGGAAATTGTTGAATTGGCGCTTCCCGGACATACGTTCACGGTGATTGCCATGGACGGTAACGTGGTGCCGCAGCCGCGCGCAGTGGACTCCCTGGTTCTTGGAGTAGCCGAACGCGTGGACGCAATCGTTGAAATGAACACGCCCGGAGTTTGGATTTTCGGTTCGACTCATGATACGGAACGTAACAGCGGACTCGGACGCGTGATCGAGTACGCCGGCAAGTCTGGTGCACCCGTCTGGCTCGACGCACCGCGCAAGCCGTGGAATTATCTTGACTTCGCGAACACGTCAAAAGCTTCGAATGCCGAAGAAGAGATTCCCATGATTTTCGCCCCGCTGGCGGCAGATGCGGCCGGTTTCCAGCGGTGGACGGTAAATGGAAAGTCGTTTCCCGATACCCCGGTATTGAAGGTCAAAGCAGGTAGAAAATATTGCTTGAACTTCGTAAACAGCAGCGATGAAATGCACCCGCTTCATCTGCATCGGCATAGTTTTGAGATCGCCAGCATTGCCGGCAAGCCGTGTTCGGGCCTCATAAAAGATGTCGTAAATATTGCAGCCTACAGTTCGATGAAAGTGAATTTTATAGCGGACAATCCTGGCAAGACGCTGTTTCATTGTCATCAGCAATTGCACATGGACTACGGCTTCATGCAATTGTTCGACTATGTTTGAACGGCCAGAAACCATGGAAAAGCGGATGGACGGCTGTTCCCGAAACTTGTCCCAATTGGTTCGATGTGTGCGACGAAGAAATGGTCGTCCTTTAACCTGTTGCGCTTATTGATGGTCTTGCGACGCGTCTATTTGGTCGTAGACGCATCGCAATTGCTCACGGGCGCAGGACGATCTTGCCTCGAGTGTGGCGCAATTCGAGCGCCTGATAGGCCTTTCGAACTTCGTCAAGGGGGTACACGCTTGCTATCGGGACTTCTAATTGTGACTTCGCGATGAGGTCGGCCAACTCAGCGAGAACTGCGGCGCTTGAGGCCTGGGCACTACCATCACTCTTGATTCCAAACTCCTGGACGGCGGCGAAGTCAATGATGGTGTTCACCCTTTGCGCTTGAACGTCAAGTTCTTTCACGGCGAGCTCAACGTAGCCGCCACCGAAGAAGTCAAGGAAGGCGTCAACACGGCCGTGGGCCGCAACGGCCTTTAGACGATCGGCCAAGCCATTGCCGTAGTTGACGGGCACAATGCTGTGTGCAGACAACCAGGAGTCGTTTGAGGAGCCGGCAATGCCAAGAACCGTTGCCCCTGCGCGCTTCGCCAACTGCACGGCAATGGAGCCTACACCTCCAGCGGCACCAGAGACAGCTACTGTCTCGCCACTGCGCAGTCCAACAGCGCGAACCGCCGCGTATGCAGTGGTGCCAGCCACGAATAGCGCGCCCGCGACTTCCCAGGGCACCGCGGTCGGTTTGCGCGTCAATTGACCTTCCGGAACAACAACAAACTCAGCTTGGCTCGTGCGCTTGTCGGTGAAGCCGAGTACCTCATCGCCTGTCGCAAATACGTGCGCGTTGGGACCAACCTCAGCTACAACCCCCGCCAGATCGCTACCCTGGCCAGATGGGAACGTGGCCGGCCATCGATCGTGCATTGCACCCTTACGGATCGTTGCTTCGCCAGGGTTGATGCCGGCTGCTTTCACTTCTACAAGGACCTCGCCCCGACCGGGGACAGGGCGTGGAACTCGACGAATCTCGAGGACATTAATGTCTCCGTAGTGATCAAGGATAACTGCTCTCATCTCTGCCATCATTTCTCTCCGTTGCATTGGATGTGCGACCGGCGTGAGCGCGCCCAACATCGAGTACGGGGCATCCACGGAAGGCGTACAAACATTGGATACCCGTCGGCATTCCGCGGATGCATCGCGGCACAGGAGCAGAACGGTCAGAAAACCTGTCCCTGAATACTCCGCCATAAGCTCATTGATCAAATGCGGCGATTTTCAGGGTTGCTCCCGGAAACGCCGTTTGCGAGGGGAGCCCTCAACCGACCAATGGACGAGAGATCCCATGACCCTGGCCGACACAGCAGAACTTCTTCGAAATGCAAACTCGGTGAGGGCGCCGGACAGCCGTTCACTTTCCGACAACCCATTGTTGCCTACCTGGGGATGCTCTACTTCGTGGCCCGCAACCGGAAGATGAAAGATAGGATGGCTTGGGGCCGGGAGACGTGAAAAAATCAGTTAGGGTCGCAGATGAACTCTCATGAACGTGGATGACCTACAGTGTTTCCATCGGCGTTCATCCGCATTCATTGGCACCTACTAGATTCGCACGGGGAGAACTACGAGATGCGGAAAGGATTTACGAGAAAACCACAAGGGGACGAGCCCGCGACGCTAGGCAGGAACTACATAACGCGGAGCGGGCTGCAGCGCCTCAAAGATGAGCACCAGTTTCTGCTCACGAGGGACCGCCCGGCCGTGGCGGAGGTGGTGGCCTGGGCTGCCGGCAATGGCGACCGCAGTGAAAACGCCGACTATCAATACGGCAAGCGGCGGCTTCGGCAGATCGATGGGCGGATTCGCTTTCTCACGAAGCGAATCGAAGCCGCGGAAGTGGTGGACCCGGAAGCTCCGAGAGCGGGGCAACGGGAAACGAGGGCGTTCTTCGGGGCGACCGTGCGCTATGCCAATGCCGCGGGAGCGGAGCGCACGGTGAGCATTGTAGGCACCGACGAGGTCGATCTCAACCGCAACCACATCAGTTGGGTGTCACCTCTGGGGCGTGCGTTGATGAAATCGGCAGCGGGTGACAGCGTAGTTCTCCAAGCGCCCGGCGGAACAGAATACCTGACGGTGCTGGAAGTGTGTTATGAGCGCATTTCTGTGGAACCGTTCCGTGAACCACCTGGATCCTCGGCATAGGCAAAGGGACTCCCGCGCCGACTTTCACCTGACGATCAACCATTCGCCGTAATCAGGGTTTTGGCTCTGCTGCTCGAACCATTTCCACGAGTCCTTTGCGTGCTTCGTCTGAGTTCTGGACTTCGCGCAGGAAATTGATGCGCGTCCCTTTCATGCCGTCGTTGGTCTTGAGCCGAAGGTGAAACCCTAGACGGTCGACCGCCGTCATTGTGGCCTCAGTGGCGTCGAAGCCGGCATAAACTCTAGCCAGCAGAATCATCGCCGCAACGTGATCTGAGTTCATGTGTTCGAGAATCCGGGGAGCCGCATCGGCGAGTGGATCAATCTTTGCAGACCGGTAATCTTCCGCAGTCACCCATCCCATGACACCGAAACCGCCGACATAGTAAATGTCCAGAGGCTGCAGGCGATAGAAGCCAAAATCCTTAAAGTCCACCCAGGAACGGCTGTTCTCATAGCAGGATAAATAGCATTGACGGGCCACGCCAACTTCATCTTCCGGTACAGGAAGCACGTCTCCAACAAGTGTTGCTCGCGCGGTGCCGAGCGGATCGCCGTCGCCGGCTTGAGCCACAAACAGACTTGCCCGCGGGTCAGCTTGAATATTCTGAGTATGCATAGCCATATTGCTGATCAGAAAAATAGGTCGTCCTGTCTCATCGATCGAATAAGGCATGAGAGAACCGAACGGATATCCTGACCGTTTGCGAGAGACGGTTGAGAGAGTCGCAATCGTGCAAAGGAAAACGAGGGTGCGAACGCGCTCGGCATAAGTTGGCTCTGGAAGTTGGACTGCACCTGCATCTGTGTACGCGTGCTTGCGGGACGGATTCATCTCTGCGGTAGACATTTGTTGTCGGCTCCCTGAGGTGGGCAACGTGGAAGGAACTTCAAGGTCTCGGTTTTTCGCTGCTTCCAAGTGTAACGAATCGCCAAGCTATCAATTGCATTACCAATCGATTCGCACACCGCATTCATTTGCGCTACGATTTCCGCCAAAAAGTTCAAACTACCTTGCGAAAGGTCTACCAAAATCCCTTCCAATCAGCCCAAACATCCCGCTTACCGAGCTTTGTATTTCCCTATCGATAAATCTGCGGGATGAAATTCTGTTCCTGAATGGGCGGACGCACGTATTTCGTCTTGATAATTGGCGGCAAAGGCAGCGGCTCGGGCGTCAAGTCTCGATACTCGAATTGCGATAAAAGGTGCTTGATCACATTCAATCGAGCCGCCTTCTTGTCTTCGGCATTGACAACAAACCAGGGAGCCTGCCGCGTATCCGTAACGGCAAACATCTCATCTTTGGCGCGCGAATAATCGGCCCAATGCTTGCGTGACTCAAGATCCATCGGGCTTAGTTTCCACCGCTTGGTCACATTCTTCATGCGGTCCTGAAAGCGGCGTTCCTGCTCTTCATCGCTGACTGAAAACCAATACTTGATCAGCCGAATCCCCGAGCGCAGCAGCATTCGTTCGAACTCCGGACAACTCTGCATGAACTCCTGGTACTGAGGCTCCGAGCAAAACCCCATGACGCGTTCGACACCGGCGCGGTTGTACCAACTCCGGTCAAACAGCACCATTTCTCCCGCTGCCGGCAAGTGCGCGACGTATCTTTGGAAGTACCATTGTGTCTTCTCACGCTCTGTCGGAGTCGCTAAGGCGACGACGCGGCATACGCGCGGATTCAGCGTTTCGGTAATGCGCTTGATCGCTCCGCCCTTACCCGCGGCATCGCGGCCCTCGAACAAAACAACAACGCGCAATCCCTCCAGGCGAACCCACTCCTGCAGCTTGACTAATTCAATTTGAAGCCTGCGAAGCTCTCGTTCGTAGCTGCAGTCCTTGCCGATTTCGAGTCCCTTGGATGCCTTTGCACCCTCCGGCGTCATCGGTTCGCCGCCATTGGAATGGATCTTCTCGCCACTTCCGTTCGCCTTCCGCTTCCCGTTATGTTTGTCCTTCATCGAATGCCCTCCACAGGCCCGCGCGTATTCGCCTATTTATATATCGGCACAATTGGCGTTGGCGACAATGATACTGCCGCGAGTTCAAGATGTGCAGTGTCGAGGGTAGATTTCAATAGGGAATATTGCGATAGCGGCGCAACCAACATGGTTTGCGCCGCTATTGCCATTGGATCTAACTAACCATTTCGCTCTTCTCTCGTTTCACTTCGTCACTCAATTCACTTCTTCACTTCTTTAAAAATGATTCCAAAGCGACTGGTTATAGACTTCGTGATGAAACTGCACTTCCGATGACTTCACAAACGTCCCCAGCGCCCGCGGACAACGATCCGCAGCAGCCTGTTTCAAGTCTACAAAGCGGCCCTGCACGTCGGCTCCGAGGATCTCGGCAATCCAACTCGATGCCTTGAAGTCCTCAATCGCCTGCTGAATATTATCGGGCAAATACCGTTGCGCCTGGCGCAGATTGTCGATATGCAGGGTGATCCCATCGATGCCCGTTTTGAAAATAGAGAAGAGTGTCAGGTAAGGGTTGGCGTCCGGCGCGACCGAACGCACCTCGACACGCATGGAGCGCGAATTGCCAATGGGCACGCGCACCATCGAGCCGCGGTCGGTAGCAGAAGCCTTGATCTGGTTCGGTGCTTCAAAATGCGGATCAAGCCGACGATATGCATTGACGCTCGGGTTGAGGATGAGGCAGATATCAAGCGCGTGCGTCAAAATGCGATCGATAAATTCCCAGCCAAATGTGGAGAGCTGTTCTTGCCCTTTCTCGTCCCACATCAAGTTGACTTTGTTTTGCGACACCGAAACGTTGGTATGCATGCCGCTGCCGTTTACGCCTACCACCGGCTTGGGAAGGAAGCTGGCCGTGAAGCCCATATTGTTGGCGACTTGGCGCGTGAGCAATTTATAAAGCTGAATCTGATCTGCCGCCGCCACCACTTCGCCATAGCTGTAGTTAATTTCAAACTGGCTCGGCGCTACTTCGGGATGATCTTTTTCATTTTGGAATCCCATCGCGCGCTGCACTTCGGCTGCCGTGTCGATGAACTGGCGCAACGGATCCAATGGCAGAACGTGATAATAGCCACCGGTATTGATGAAATCGAATCGTCCCGTCTCGTGAAACTTCCTCTCCGCATCTCGTCCCGCAAAAAGAAAACCCTCGATCTCATTTGCGGCGTTAAGCGTGTAGCCTTTCTCCTTGAAAAGCTTGTCTGAGTAAGTCTTCAACACACCGCGCATGTCGCCAGAGTAATGCGTGCCATCCTTGTCGATTACTTCTCCGAATACCAGGACCTTGCCGTTGCCAAATACGTCCGCTGGAACCCAATAGAATGCGCTCCAATCGATGCCGAGGCGCAAATCGCTCTCTTTTTGCGCTGTAAATCCGCGGATCGACGAGCCGTCAAATGTGAGGTTTTCATAAGCGCCCAGAAGAAATTTCTTGTCGTAGTCCAGCAAGTGTAACCGGCCCTCAAGGTCAGTAAACAGTACGGTGACGGCCTTGATGCGCTTTTCGTCGGCCAGATATTTGAGCCGCTTTTCACGGATCTCATCGATCGGCACGCGATTCGATCGTTCTGCCTTGGCTTCGAGGTTGAGCTCTTCCAACTCTGCGTAGGGAAGGGCAAGAAAATTCCGGTACTCAGTCGACATGGTTCTCCTTTTGAGTCGAAAAATGGAACAAAGCGTGGAACTCCGGGCGAAAGGAAAGCGGGATTTGTGACTCTTTGTTCGGCGGTTCTATTGTCGCGGGCGGAATCGACCGCGCTGTCATCATCAGAATAGCAACGAGACTGAGCGCCCGCCCAGCATAATTTAAAACTCTGCGCACCACGTTCGTGGCCGCGGCTGAGTCAATAAAGTCTGCTGCCGCGAGCGGAATCGTTCCTTCAGCAGCGGTTCAGACGCATTTACACCGCTCGCCATGAAGATGAAATATAGAATCTGTTAAAATCCCAACTAAGACAATTCCCAGCGCCGGGTTCCGCATCTTTCAACCAGCTTTTTAGCCGATCCAAACCGCAATCGAGTCCTTTCGCGGATCTGCCCAAGGGAATCATTGGCAAGACTGCAAGCGAGAATCGCACCCAGGTCTGTCGGAGCGATCTCGCGGCGCGCACACATTGCTTGAACGGTACACAACGATCGACGGACAAGACGATCGACTTACCGAACCCGATTGCCGCAACGAAAGGCCGGTGTCTGTTTGTCTGGATTCCACATCCCGGTGCGACCGATCCTAGGTAGGAATCATCGGAGAATTCTCGCGCTCCAATGGTCTACGTTTGTTCTCGGAGCGGTCGCAGTTCTTGCCGTCATTCTCTTTGCGTTACCTGCGGAAAATCGTGTCGTTTGGTCGGCAGTCCTCGTTGCTTTCATCATTGTTGTGGCCAGTTCGTCGATCTTGTTTTCTTACCGTAAGACAGCAGAAGTTCAGCAGCCCCCCACAGTCTCTGATTTGCAAAACATCTATGAGTTGATTCGTCAGACATTGCAGATGAACCTCCACGCCGAGCCCGGCGCGCGGCTTGCAGAACTGGTGCGCGAAACTTTCTCGTTTGAAGCCGTGGCCATTTTTGACGCTGATCTTCAGGAACTCTATAAGTCCGGCAGTTGGACTGCCAGCCCGGTTGAGCTCGCGCAGAACGCCTACTACTTTGAGACCGTTGACGACGATCCGTCGACCGGCGTGAGTCGCAGGGTTGTGCGCCTGGGCGCAGTGCCGGTGGGCAGCCTGATTGTGCGTGGCGAAGCGACTCCGCTAGCTGTCAGTACCATTGCGGCGCTCATCGCAATCACTTTTGACCGCTACCATGCGTTGGCCAACGAAAGCCGTATTGAAGCCGAGCGCCGTGCCGAGCAGTTGCGTGTTGCCGTGCTCGACAATCTGGCCCATGCCTATAAGACGCCTTTGACCGCCATTCGCGCAGCCAGCAGCGGACTCAATGAAATGGGCCGGCTTTCAGCGGGGCAGGCTGATTTGGTTTCACTCATCGACGAACAAGCCAGCCTGCTCAGCGATCTCACCACCAGGTTGCTCGGCTCCGCGCGTCTCGACCACGAAACAGAAGATAACGTTTCCGCTGGAATTGACCTGAAAATCGCGCCAGTCGCAGTTGGGCCGCTCATGGATGAAGTAGTGGGCGGTTTTTCTGAGCGGTCGAGTCGGAACAACATCGTGATAGATCTCGTTGACGATGGTATGGTGGTTCGATGCGATCGACAACTAATAGCCATGCTTCTGACTCAATATCTCGATAATGCGATCAAGTATTCTGAAGCACTGACCAAGATCACACTGCGCGCAGCCCATTCCGGTGATGAAGTAGTTTTTTCGGTGCACAGTTTTGGACCCGTAATCCATGCGGCCGATCGAGAGCGACTGTTCGAACGCTATTTCCGCTCTTCCTCGTCACCTTCTCAGGCGGAAGGCGCAGGAATCGGACTTTCCATCGCCAGGAAAGTAGCCGCGGCCCATGGCGGCACCGTATGGGTGGCAAGCAATGAGTCCGATGGAAACACATTCTATGCGACCATTCCGTCCTCGAAACCACCTGTCGATACGCAACGAGAAGCACGCGAAGCCATGATGCTTCAAAGGAGTACTCAATGACGCACCCAGGTTTACGCGTTCTCATCGTAGACGACGAGATGGCCATTCGCAGGGCACTGCGGCCACCCCTGATGGAGTTGGGATTTGAGGTCGCAGAAGCGTCGCGCGGAGAGCGTGCACTGGAGATGCTTCGCTCTGAGACCTTTGACGCTGTACTGCTTGATGTAAATATGCCCGGCATGGGCGGCATCGAGACGCTGTGTCGCATCCGCCTCTTCGCGCCTCGATTGCCTGTTCTCATGTTGACGGTGCGTGATGGTGAAGACGAAAAAGTCGAAGCGCTCGAGCTAGGGGCCGACGATTACATCACCAAGCCATTCGGCATGCGCGAGTTGATCGCTCGCATTCGGGGCGCTGTGCGGCGTGTTCATGCGCCCGCGCGCACTGAAGATGCCCCCATCGAGATTGGTGAAGTTCGTCTCGTGCCGGCCCGTCGTTGCGTTACCAAGCGCGGGCAACCGATCCACCTTACGCGCAAGGAATTTGATATTCTCCACTGCCTCATGAGCCGCGCGGGACGCGTAATCACCTATTCCAAATTGCTTACCGCCGTGTGGGGAGCAGACTGCCGCGAAGAGGTAGAGTATCTCAGGACCTTTGTCCGCCAACTGCGCAAAAAGATCGAAGACGATCCCTCCAAGCCGCTGTACCTGCTGACTGACATCTATGTTGGCTACCGTTTCGCCGATGCGCAAATGGTCGAGGATGCTCAGGCTCTCTTGCAGCCAGGATCGGCTACGGTCGAATCTACATTCGACTCCGGTCATCTATAAGCGGCACTCTTCTTTCAAATCGACATCCATAGTTTCAATGGATGCACCATCACTCGTAGCGTGCCCGCTGCGCTGCTACCATAAACATGCAGCAGATTCTATGCGAGATCATCTAGCCACACTTCTGGACGATTTTCGCCGGTTCCCTCGCGAAATCGCGGTGGTTAGTTACCAGGGCAATCGGCGAAAGGTCACAACCTACGGAGAAATCGCGCGCCTCGCGGGACGTTTCGCCTCGTTCCTTGCACAGTGCGAAATCAACCCCGGCGATCGTGTCTTGCTGTGGGCGGAAAACAGTGCCGAATGGGTTGCCGCATTCTATGGTTGCATCTTGCGCGGGGCGCTGGTCGTGCCCCTTGACGCGTATGGCAGCGCTAACTTTGCTGCGCGTGTGGCCGCCGATGTGAAACCAAGCCTCGCCATCGGCGACGCTTTATTATTGCGTCAACTGCCTGTCGACGAGACGCGCCAGACCTACCCGCGACTTGCCTTTGAAGAGTTGAAGACGCTGCCCACGGATGAAGCCGGTCCAGTGTCAGGCCTGGGACCCTCCACGCCCCTTCAGATTCTTTTCACATCAGGCACCACGGGCGAGCCGAAAGGCATTGTGCATACGCATGGCAACGTAATTGCCAGTGTCGCTCCCATCGAAAAAGCCGCGCAAGGTTACATGCGCTACGAGCGTCTCATTCACCCTCTGCGCATCTTGCACACGTTGCCATTGAGCCATGTCTTCGGACAGACAATGGGCTTGTGGATCCCTCCCATTCTTCGTGCCGAGGTACATTTCGAATCGCGTTTAGTGGCCCCCCAACTTATCGAAACCATTCGTCGCGAACGTATCTCAGTGCTCGCCGCCGTGCCTCGCGTTTTCGCACTGTTAAAGACTCACCTCGAAAGTACTCATCCCAACTTGGCGGCACAGGTCATCGCATCTCAATCGCAGCCGGCGGGTCGTTTTGGTTGGAAGCGCTGGTGGTGGTTCCGTAAAATACACAGCGCCCTCGGCTTCAAGTTCTGGGCGCTCATCTCCGGCGGCGGCGCGCTTTCCGCAGAGCTTGAGAAGTTTTGGAATGCACTCGGATTCGTCGTGGTGCAGGGTTACGGCATGACCGAGACTACCGCGCTCATCACTCTCAATCATCCTTTTCATGTGGCCAGCGGCACGATCGGCAAACCACTCCCTGGCCGCGAAGTGAAACTCGGCCCCGATGGTGAAGTGCTGGTGCGTGGCCCCATGATTTCGAGCGCGACCTGGACCGGCGGAGCCTTGCGGCAGCGCGAAGATGAATGGCTCGCCACTGGCGATCTCGCAGAGACCGCGACCACCGGTGAGTTACGGTTCGTCGGCCGCAAGAGTGAAGTGATCGTGACTTCGGCCGGCTTGAACATACATCCCGAGGACCTCGAAGCGATCATTGAGCAACAGCCCGGTGTCGCCGCTTGCGCCGTTGTAGCTTTCGAAACTCAAGTGGGTCCTGAACCCTGCGCCGTCCTGGCGATGCGTGGTGCTTCCGACGAAGCCGCTGCAGCGATCGATCGTGCCAATGCACAACTCGCGGATTTTCAGCGCGTACGTCGTTGGGTGCTGTGGCCAGAGCCCGACCTGCCGCGTACTTCGACGGGTAAAGTGCGACGCAAAGCCGTCTCCGAATGGTTATCGCAAACGCCGGCTGTTAACGGCCGCAAGCCCGCGCCCACCAGCGATTCCGTTACCTCATCCGATTGGCTCCTCGATTTGATTTCCCAAGTCACAGGTGAAGTTCGACTCGCAGCCAACGACAACTTGCGATTATCGGAAGATCTGCATCTCGATAGCTTAGGCCGCGTTCAACTGGCTGCAGCGATCGAAGTGCGGATGGGCATGTCGCCCGAAAGCGGCCTTCTCGAGCAAGCGCAAACACTGGGCGATATGCGCAAAATTGTGAAGTCTGACGTCTCCGCAGTTACAGCGCCCAACGTAAAAGCCAAAGCTAATACCCAGGCCGAACCCGCTTCATTCCCAACCGCGCATGATGAAGTTGCGGTTCGATCGAATCTATCGACTTCACAGTCCACCGCTGCAGAAAACTACATCTACCCGCATTGGCCGTGGCTCTGGCCAATCCGTTGGCTGCGATTGCTGTTTATTGAAGCGGTAATGCGTCCGCTCGTGTGGCTGCTTGCAAACCCTCGAATCATCGCGCCACTTGAACGTGAAGTTTCTGCGTCAAGTTCCACACCGATGCTCATTGTGGCCAACCATGTCACGACCTACGACGGTCCTCTCGTGCAGTATGCGCTGCCGGGACCAATGCGGCGGAGAATCGCAGCGGCCATGTCGGGCGAAATGCTCGAAGATTTTCGCCATTCCCGCAATCCTGAACCCGGCCCGAAGCATGGCCATTTCTTCCTCTTTGGTCTTCCCGCATATCTACTCGTCACCGGCTTGTTCAACGTGTTTCCGCTGCCCCGTCTACGCGGTTTTCAACGCAGTTTCGCTCATGCGGGCGAGGCCCTTGATCGAGGCTTTCATGTGCTGATATTTCCCGAGGGCACGCGCTCAGCGTCAGGTCAACTCGCGCCCTTCCGTCCCGGCATCGGACTGCTTGCGAAGCAATCAGGAACCGCTGTGCTTCCGGTTGCGATTCTCGGACTCGCTGAATTGAAGACGGGTAAGCGAAAATGGTTTCGCTCAGGAACCATCGAAGTGCGCGTAGGAAAGCCATTGCGGTTTCAACCGGAAACCAGCGAAACCGCAATAACGACGCGCCTTCACGAAGAGGTCAGCAAGCTTCTAGGTAGACAAAGCTAACTCGGCTGCCTCGGTTTGAAGTGACATGTCTGGCCGGCCAGAACCGGAGTCCAGAGACTTGTATCGGCGGGCTGCTCGCTTGATCCAAGAAAGAGCGCCCCATCAGGAGCCAGAAGCCGATGAATATTTGCGAGCAATGTTTTGCGCGTGTCTTGTGAAAAATAAAGCATCACGTTGCGCAGAAAGACAATGTCAAATGGTTGATGAAACGGCAACGGCGATACGCATAAATTGGCTTGGCGGAAGTTGCACATCTGCCGAACTTCCTGCTTCGCAACCCAGTCTTCACCAACATGATCAAAATAGCGGACGATGAAACGCGCCGGCAGGCCGCGATTCATGTCAATGCGATGATAGCGCCCGGCCTGTGCACGCTCCACAACTTCGGCGCAAATATCTGTGCCTTCGATGCGAATGTCCCATCCCACAAGCAAGGAAAAGTGCTCGCGAAGTAGCATCGCCAGGCTGTATCCCTCTTGACCGGTTGACGAGGCGGCACTCCAGATTCTAAGCTTGCGCGTGTGCCGCCTGCTTTCAATTAGCTTGGGCAGCAAATCGGTGCGCAACAGCTCAAATGGCCGGCTGTCGCGGAAGAAGCTGGTCTCGTTGATTGTCATGGCTTCAGCGATTGCACGCTCAAGCGCTGGATCTTTCTTCGATCGCAAATGCGAGATCAACTCTTCCAGCTGACTCATTCCCTGGTTGCGCAACAGCTTGGTCAAACGGGTCTGGAACAAGTAGTCACGCGAAGGGTCAAGCACGTTTTGCGAAAGGCCGAAGACGAGCTGCCGCAGATATCCGTAGTCGATTGCGCCGACGGATGACACGATTAGACCACCGATTCTCGAAGCTCACGCGCTTCGCTTGGTTTGCGGCTTGCAAGCCGAATGATTTCAGGAACAATTGCATCGAGTGGGAGTACGCGTTGCGCCAACCCGGCTCCTGCTACCACACCGGGCATCCCCCACACTGCGCTTGTATGTTGGTCCTGGGCTAATACCCCAGCGCCCAGGCTGCGAAGAAGACGGCAGCCAATCAGTCCGTCGGACCCCATACCGGTAAGAACTACTGCTAATACCCCCGCCCCGTACACGGCGGCGGCAGTTCGAAACAGCACATCAACCGCGGGGCGACAATGGTTTTCAGGCGCTCCCTGCGTGAGATGAAGCGTGGCGCGCGTCCTGTTGCGCGCTGCCGCTACCACCTCCATGTGCCAGTTACCCCGGGCGATCGTTATGGTTCCAGGCAAGACTTCTGCTCCTTCAGATGCTTCGCGAACAGTAAGGCGGCAACGGCCATTTAACCGCTCCGCTAAAAGCGAAGTGAACAATTCGGGCATGTGTTGCACGATCAGTACCGGTAGAGGGAAATTGGCAGGAAGCGTCGGCAAAATCAGGTCCAGTGCGGCCGGACCGCCCGTCGACACACCGATCGCCAGCAGGGTCGGAACCCATGTTGCTGGTTGAGCTTTTGCCGCCGGTGCCATCACGGGTACGATAGGCCGCTGCCTGGTCGTATCCTGAAGCGGCGGCGCCAGGTGACCCGTCAATGCCAGAATTTTGGGGATGAGCTCTTTGGTCAGTGCCTGCGTGGCCGCTTCCCGGCTGGCTTGTCCCGTCGGTTTGGTTACGTAATCCGAGGCTCCGCCTGCTAGGGCTTCGATCGTTACACGCGCTCCGCGCTGGGTGAGGGAACTGCACATGATGACCGGCAGACGGTGCCCTCGCGCGCGCAACTTCTTCAATGTGACTAGTCCATCCATGACGGGCATCTCCACATCCAGCAACATAAGGTCCGGGTGAGTCGCTTCAATCGAAGCCAGGGCCGATTCGCCGTCGGCCGCGGTTGCCACTACCTCCAACCCCGGAGCCGAGCCGACTACGGACCGCAGAAGACTCCGCATCACGGCTGAATCATCCGCAATCAATATGCGTGTTTGGCGAGCAGCAGCCACGAATTAGTCCTCTCCCAACCCAACCATTGAAAGCTTTTCATCTAAAGCCTCATCGTCAAACGGCTTCATCAGATACTCGTCGGCGCCCGCATCGAGAGCACGAATGATGAAATCGTTCTCGGCCTCCGTCGTAACCATGACCACCTTGATATCGCTATAGCCCTTTTCGCGCAGGCTCTTCAGCATTTCCAGGCCGTTCATGATCGGCATGTTCCAGTCCACCAGTGCCAGGTCAAAAGGGGCGCCCGCGGAAATACGGTCCAGGCCGGCCTGCCCGTCACCGGCTTCCTCGCATTCGATTCCTTTTCCTTCCAGCAATCCGCGCAGATAGCCTCGGACAAAGCGTGAGTCGTCAACGATGAGTGCACGCATGATTAATTCACCTCCTGTTGATTCGCATTGCCCTGACCCAGGCACATGGGGTCCAGCCGCTCCGGGTCGAGCATCACCATCAGTCCGTCCTTGAGCTTGTATGCGCCGGCGAACAGTGCCCGCTTGCGTTCATCGATGATCGAGGGATTGGGTTCGAAGTCGGCAGAAGAGACCGTGAGTACTTCGCCTACCGAATCCACCAGCAGGCCAAAGCATCCCGCCGCGCTCTCGATGACGAGGATGTCCTGTGCCCCTTCTTTGGCCGGCAAGCCAAGTAAATAACGAAGGCTCACCGTCGTCAGCACATCACCCCGGTAGTGCACCAGGCCGCCCACGAATGGGGGAGCCAAGGGGATCGGTTGCGGTCGCGTGCCACCCACGATTTCAAGGATGTAGGTGATTGGCACCCCAAACAGCCCCTGCCCCAGGCGCACGGAACACATTTCTACCACTGTTCCGGAGCCTTTCTCGCCGCGCCGTACTATACCTGCTACTGTGCTCATCCCACACTCTCCGCAACTTGGTTCCATTCATTCGATGGCCGTTCTGAAGCCGGCAGGGGCGGTACGCTGCCCAGGTCGACAACCCCGGTGACGCGATCCTTCAGCAGTGTGACTCCCCCGGCGGGCTGACTCGTTCCAGCCTCGAACAGATCCCCTCCGGCGGCTACGTCCAACACGTGAGAAACTGCTATGCCCACATGCCGGTTGCCTTCCTTGCACACCACCACAATGATCTGTGTGGTTGGATTGGACTGAGCCTCCGCCAACAGGCCGCCCGCATCCTCGATCGGAAGCAATTGCCCTTCGAAGTTCAGCACCGGACGGTAACCGATGAACTCGATGCGCGAAATCGGCATTTGCTCGATTCTCAACACATCGGCCAGCGGTATGCCTGCCTGCCGCCCCGCGGCTTCTACCAGCAGGTATTCGGCCTTGGCCGCCACTTCGGTCTCCGTTTCCTCGCCCTTGTTCTTGCGCGCTTCTTCGTCCGCGCTCATGGTGATACCGGCCTTTATGGCGATGGCGCCGGGGTCGAGAATCAAGGCCAGGTCAGCATTGCCCAGTACCGTCGCACCTGAATAAAGCCCGATCTCTTTAAGCACCGCGCTGAGCGGCTTGACCACGATCTCTTCGGGATCGGCCAGCCCATCGACGACCAATCCGTAGCGTCGTCCATCGGCATCGAGTACAGCGATGAAACTGTCCTTGCCTGAGAGCGTTCGCGGCGTGTCGCGCGGCATCAGCAGCCTGTCCAACAGCACCAGCGGCAGCAGCCTGCCTCGCAGACGATAGAGTGGAGCATCTTCGATCCACTCGATAGCCGTTGCCTCTCGCTCCGGTGGCACATGCACCAGTTCCGATAGCGCCCCCTGTGGCAATGCGAAACTCTGGTTCAAGCTGCGCACAATCAAGGCTGGAATGATAGCCAGCGTCAGAGGAATCCGCATCCTCAGTGTGGTGCCCTTGCCGGGACGCGACTCAATCTCCACCTTGCCGCCGATTTTTTCGACGTTGGTCTTGACCACATCCATGCCCACGCCGCGGCCGCTTACGTTGGTTACTGCTGCGGCTGTTGAGAAGCCGGGCAGGAAGATCAGTTGCAGCAACTCGCGTTCGCCCAGGTGCGAGGCGCGTTCCGCAGTAATGATGCCCCGCTCGATCGCTTTCTGGCGAACCTTCTCAACCGCAATACCGGCGCCATCGTCGCAAACGTCGATCAGAACGTGGCTGCCCTCCTGCGCGGCTCTCAACCGCAGTGTTCCCTCTGGATCCTTGCCTGCTGCAATTCGTATGTCGGGCATCTCAATGCCATGATCCAGTGAGTTGCGGACCGCGTGCGTGAGAGGATCCTTAATCGCCTCGAGCAGACTCTTGTCTAACTCCGTATCCTGGCCCTCCATCTGCAAGCGCACACGTCGGCCCAGCGATTGCGATAGATCGCGCACGATCCTTGGCATCTTCGAGAAGATGTTCGAGACCGGCTGCATGCGAGCCTTCATCACCGACTCGCGCAAATCCGCCGTGACCATATCGAGACGGCGCGAAAGCATCGTCATGTTAGGGTCTGCCGCCGTAGCCTGCAACACCTGGTTACGGGTCAACACCAATTCGCCCACCAGGTTCATCATCCGGTTAAGCAACGTTACATCTACACGCAACGTGCTCTCGGCAGCCGTACCCCCCTTGGGAGCGCCCGCATTGCGCGTCCCCGCTGACTCGCCTTCTGTGGCCGGCGGCGCGGGTGGCGCGGTCGGCGCATTGATCGGTGTAACCGTGGGTGGCGGCGCTATCGGCTCGGCTGCCACTGCGGCAGCTATTGCCGGAGGCGGCGCAGCCGCAACCGCAGATGAAGAACCTGCCGCCGCGTGCGCATGTTGCGGCACGCGTGCCGGAGCCTGCAACTCCTCCAGGCGTCCGATCAGGGCGTCGTCGCTGCCTTCCCCTTCGTTGTCTGCCGCCTCGATCGTCTTCAAAATCGATCGCAGCCCGTCAAGCAACTTCAAAAGGCCGGTGATTATAGGCTCGTCCGCTAACAGCTTGCCATCGCGAAGCAAGCCCAGCAGGTTCTCGCCCGCATGCGCCAGCTTCTCCAGACGCTTGAATCCAAGGAACCCCGTGGTCCCTTTGATCGTGTGTACGGACCTGAAAATATCCGCCAGCATCGCCGCATCGTTTGGCTGCCCCTCTAAGTCCGTGAGGCACCGTTCCATGCGATCCAGACCTTCCTGGCTCTCGATCAGGAACTCCCTAGTCAATTCATCCATTGGCCTACTCATCCGCCCTGCCAGATTGACCTCACCCGGCACAAAGCCTAACAACCGGATTATCGGAAGCAAGCAGAACAACTTGAGAAGTGGAGGGAACAGGACAGTAACGCCACGGTTACCGCGGTGTATTAAAGCCTTATCAGGTTAACTTGAATCTCCGTACCAACCCGCGCATATACAACTCCAGCGAAAATGTTTTAGCCTCAAGGTTCATGCCAACTGCTGATCATGACCCTATGAATGCAAATGTTGCTTTAGATCCAGACCTGCTCGAACTGCTTAAACAGGCCAGCAAAGCCGCTGAACACGCCTATGCGCCATACTCCCGCTTCAAAGTAGGAGCCGCGCTGCGCTTGACCAACGGCGCTACCATCACCGGTACAAATGTCGAGAACGTCAGCTACGGTCTCACCATCTGCGCCGAGCGTTCTGCACTGTTCAGCGCCGTCAACCTATATGGTCCCGACATTCGCATCGATGCCGTCGCTGTCGCAAATTTGAACAACGCTCCCAGTCCGCCCTGTGGCGCTTGCCGTCAGGTGCTTGCTGAATTCATCCATTCCGACGCGCCAATCGTGTTTCCCGCTGCCAGTGGCACACGAGTAATGCCGTTCTCCGCCGTGATGCCCTTCGCATTTGAAATGAAGTTGAAGTGAGGCCCCTGTTTCATGACGCACAATGATCCGCACCAACCAGAACCAACCCTGCACACCATCGACCTGATCCGCAAAAAACGCGACGGTCACACACTCGACGATCGTGAGATTTCCTTCCTCGTCACCGGTGCAGCCAACGGCTCCATTCCCCTCGAACAACTTTCCGCATGGCTCATGGCCGCATGGTTGCGCGGCCTCTCGCTCGATGAAACCCGTGCCCTGACCATCGCTATGCGTGACTCTGGTGAAAAGTTCGACTCCAGCCGCTTAGGCAAGGTCACCGTCGATAAGCACTCCACCGGTGGCGTTGGCGACAAGACCAGTTTCCTCGTCGCTCCGCTCGCGGCAGCCTGCGGATTGGCCGTGCCCATGATCTCCGGCCGCGCCCTCGGTCACACCGGCGGAACCCTCGATAAGCTGGAGGCTATCCCCGGCTATCGCACCTCCCTCTCCTTGTCTGAATTCGAAGCAGTCATTGCTCGTTGCGGCGCATCCATCGTTGGCCAGACCCCTGCTCTAGTCCCCGCCGACCGCGTGCTCTACGCTCTGCGCGATCGCACCGGAACCGTCGAAAGCCCCGGCCTCATCTGTGCATCGATTCTGAGTAAAAAACTGGCCGCCGGTTTAAATGCCCTCGTCCTCGATGTAAAAACAGGCTCCGGCGCATTCCTGCGCAAGCGTGAAGACGGCGAATACCTCGCTGCACTCATGGTCGCTACCGCTGAGTTAGCCGGAACCCGCACCGTGGCCCTGCTCACCGATATGAGCCAACCCCTCGGTCGCACCGCCGGCAACTGGATCGAGTTAGTCGAATGCGTCGAGTTGTTACGCGGCCAACGACCTCAAAGCAGCGAAGATCTTCGCGAACTATCCCTCATCCTCGCCGGATGGATGATTCATCTCGGCGGCAAAGCGGATACTCCCGAAGCCGGCTATGCACTCGCCGAAACTGCACTTGCCGACGGCTCCGCGTTGCGCGTATTTCTCGACATGGTCGCGGCTCAAGGCGGCGACGTTTCCGTATTCGATAATCTCGCTGCCACTCACAAGCCCGGCGCCACTCAAGTTCTCACTGCATGGCAGACCGGCTACATTACAGAGATGGATACAACTGCGATCGGCTGGGCCGTTCAGCGTCTCGGCGCAGGCCGCGAAAAAGCCGGCGAACCCGTCGATCCGCACGCCGGCATCGAGTTCCATGCGCGCCGCGGAGCCCGCCTCAATCAAGGCGATCCGCTCGCCACGCTCTATGCCACCAGCGCTGACAAACTCACCGAGCCGGCGGCAATTCTGAAGAAGGCAATCTCCTTCGCCAACACCCCGCCGCCGGCGGTCGCCCTGGTGAGTCGTATCTTCACCCGCGAAAATGCCGAGGAATATCTGCGCCATGCTGTTAAGGTAATCGGAGAATAAGTTCTAACTTCGTGCGGAAAGTTCGCCTCAACTAGCTGGGCGCCCCATCCTTCGCGCACTTTGCGAAGGGTGGGATCGCAACAAGGAGTAAATCACTTTGGGTAGATTCACGGGCATCTTAGGAATCCTGGCCGTATTGCTGGCCGCATGGCTAGGCTCTACCGATCGCCGACGAATTCGCTGGCGCACCGTCGCCTGGGGCCTTAGCCTCCAGGTTCTCTTCGCCTTCTGCGTGCTTCGCTTCGACTTCGGACAACGCGCCATGGCCTGGGCCGGTGACGTGGTCAGCAATATGCTCTCTGCCACCTTCGCCGGTACCCGCGTGCTCTTCGGCCAACTCGGTCTGCCCAACGCCGGCGCAGTCGGCAATTTGCTCCCGCCCAACGCCGGCTCCATCTTTGCCTTTCAAGTTCTGCCCACAGTCATCTTTATCTCCGCATTTTTCGCGGTCCTCTATCACATCGGCCTCATGCAGATCATCATTCGCGGCCTCGCTTGGGTCATGCTCAAAACCATGCGCATCTCCGGCGCCGAAAGCATGAACGTGGCCGCTTCCATCTTCATGGGTCAAACCGAAGCCCCGCTCACCATTCGACCCTTTCTATCCAAAGCCACGCGCAGCGAACTCATGACCATCATGACCAGCGGCATGGCTCATGTCTCGGGCGGCATCATGGCCATGTACATCGCGCAAGGAGTCGAAGCGAAGCACCTCCTGGCCGCCGTTATCATGACTTCGCCAGGCACCATCGTGATGGCTAAAATGCTCGTGCCTGAGACCGACGTCCCCGCCACCGAAGGCCGCGTCGTTATTCCCGAAAACGAAGAGCACAAGGAAGAAAATCTCATCGGCGCTATTGCGCGTGGCACCATCGATGGCGGCAGGCTGGCCATCAACATCGCCATCATGCTCATCAGCTTTCTCGCCCTCGTGGCCCTGCTTGACAGCTTGTTAGGATGGACCCACGGTCTCGGCGGCATGCATTGGGTTCCAGCCAGCCTCGGCCAGATTCTCGGGTTCGCCTTCGCGCCCGTTGCGTGGCTCATCGGCGTGCCGTGGCACGACGCCGGCGCTATCGGCAACCTGCTCGGAACCCGCATGGCGCTTAATGAAGTGATCGCCTATATCGCGCTCGGCGCGCAGCGCGCTACGCTCGCACCGCGCTCCTTCACCATCGCCACATTCGCTCTCTGCGGATTCGCCAATCTCAGCTCCATCGGCATTCAAATCGGCGGCATCGGCGCATTGGTTCCCGAACGCCGCAACGAGCTCTCCAAGTTGGGTTTCCGCGCCATGTTTGCCGGTACCATGGCTAACTTGATTTCAGCATCGATCGCCGGAATGTTCTTGGGCTAGGTTTCTTACCGCTTGGTCTTGTACCAATGCCGGGTGCCCCATCCTTGACGCAGATTCATCGCGTCAAGGGGGAAAAGCACGAAATCATACGGTCAAACTTGCGAGCGTCTAGAGTTCGTAATGCGCAATATAAAATCGCCCGTCATTCCTGGATATGAAACACCGAATATAAATAGGCTGTCATTCTGAGCGAACGGGGCCCCAAACGTTTTTCAGTTTGGGGGTGGTGAGCGAAGAATCTGCTTCTGTTCTTCAGCGAAGCGGGCGCTCCATATTCGTCGAACTTCCGACGTACAACAGTCGATCGGCGCAATACGATCGGATCGTGCGTGCGCCATCCCCCTACTGTTTGTCACTCACTCATCCGCCAAGCCTGGCCGCACCGCGCGCTCTCGCTTTTGCCGCTTCTTCCTCCCGATTTCGCTGCGGTCCATTCGTAGCCAGCGAATCCAGCAACTTCGCTGAAGCCGTCGCAATCTCTTCTACAGCCGCACCAAACGCCGCTTCGTTGGCCTTCGATGGCTTCACAAACCCGCTGATCTTGCGCACATATTGCAGCGACGCCGCACGAATCTCCGCATCTGAAACCGGCGGATCGAAATTGAACAGTATCTTGATATTTCTGCACATCGCTCACACCCCCTCGCGCCCGCTGAGTTCCGTTCACTTCTTCACTCCGTTCACTTCTTCACTCCGTTCACTTCCTTCACTTCCTTCACTTCCTTCACTTCCTTCACTCCCTTCACTCCCTTCACTCCCTTCACTTCGTATCCTCCGCACTCGATACACAATCGTGAGCATTGTAACTGTCCCGCAACTAAGCAAACTAGCCGCCATCCCAAGAATTAATGAGGGATCATGCTGATAGGTTCCATGAACGATGCCGATAGCTTGCAAGATACTGAATCCGCCAAACGTGATGAGCGAAATACCTTCATCGCTCTTCTTGCGCCACACAGCCAATACTTGCGGTACGAAAAGCAGCGCATTACACAACAATCCAAGACCGAATATTACTGCGACAATCTGCTTCAAAGTTCAATTTCCCCCGAAACTCTCTTTTCTATGGTCTCATTGGCGCTTACAAAAGCTGGCATTAGTCAGGGCTAAGTCAATCATGTTATTGACCTTTGACTAAATCCATGCTTTTGCTGCATTTGCAAATCTGAACGCGGCGCAACTCCCAAAACACTAACCTGCATCACAATCTCAGTGCGGATAGTAACTTCAATCTCGGTTTCAGTAATAGTCGGCAGCGCCTTTATTGCGCTTCTGCCATTTACTGAGAGTAATAGTCCCAAGGCGCAAACGATCGAGGTGCAGCAGCAGCCGCCTCAACCCGCGATTAAAGCCGCCCCGCCCACTCCGATTGCTGAGAAAAAAGCCGAGCTAGGCGATGACGAAACCTGGCAGCCAGAGTGGGACGTAATCGTCGAAAAAGCGCTCCCCCCGGAAATGCTTTCGCCCCAAGTGGCCAAGGCTGTCAAGCCATTTTGTCCACGCTTCAACGCATTAAGCGAAGCCGACAAGCGCGCCTATTGGGCATACTTTTTCCAAGCATTAGCCGGTGCAGAAGCTGGCCTTAAACCCACCACCGATGTGCAACATACTGAGCCCGAAATAGCCGTCAAAGACGGTGTCACTCACCGCATGGTGCGCAGCGAAGGCTTGCTTCAATTGACTTATATGGACTCCGAACGTTACGACTGTGACTTCGATTGGGACCGCGACCAGGAGTTGGCAGAGCACGACCCTGACAAGACCATTCTGCAGCCAAAGAATAATCTTCTCTGCGGCGTGAAGATCCTCAAGAACCAATTGATCGATCAGCACAAGCCTCTGCTAAGTTCGACGAGTTATTGGTCAACTCTCCAGCCTGGGACGGTAAGCGTCAAAGTCTTCCTCAACCAGATGGCCAATGTCCCCGCGGTCTGCGGTGGTCGCCCTCAGCGCGACGCATCGGAACCATCGCACGTAGCCGCGGCATCTGAACCCACAAATCCATCCCTGGCTCAAGGGACACGGTAGCTCTCTAATTGCAGAACAAGATTCATTGCGCAGAATAATAAGTTAGATATGCGAAGATCGCAATGGCCAACCTTAAGGTCTCGGCGGCAACCATGCGCTTAACAGCAATATTCAATCTGGCTCGAAGCTGGGCAATCAGGCTCAAATCTGACAAATTCCAAGAGCCACCCCCCGGGTCGATGCAACGTGTTCATCGCTATTTCCCCCCTATAAACGCCTATTTGTCAATAGCTTTATTTCATCTGAATCCGTTGAAAATGCACTGAAAAAACCTGCATTTCTGCGCATTTCTCAGCACAAATCATGCAATGTCCCGCCAAATTCCCCTCCAGGAACAGAGATTTGTACCGGCCAGAAAGCGTTAGACTCTAATCAATACTGTTGAATATTTGAATTTCCGAGAGGGGTTTGCCTTGCGTTGCGTTGCCGCTGCTTTTTGGGCGCTACTGCTAAGTTGTCTCGTTATTGGTCCAGCTTGTCCTCAGGCCAATGCCAATGAACTTAAACCACGCGTCATCGTATTTGTCCACGGACTTCATGGCGATCGTAATACGTGGCGAGCGTCGAATGGCGCTTATTGGCCGCAACTGATCCAGTCCGACCCGCACTTTCAAAAATCCGATGTCGTGGTTGCCGAATATCCGACACCTTCTATGCACGGCGGTTTGTCGAGCGTGCAACTCGCGCAGATTCTATGGCAACAATTGAAGCAGCAAAGGGTCTGGGATCACAAAGAGGTCGTCTTTATCACTCACAGCCTCGGTGGAATTCTCACGGAAGAAATGCTGCTGAACCATCCCGCCGACGCAGCGCACGTTCCCTTTGTGGTCTCCTACGCGACACCGCATGAGGGTTCGTTCGTAGCCAACTTGGCCAAAATTTACGATGGAGATCCCCTCCTCACCGACCTGAGCGACGGCAACGATAACAGCTTTCTGATGGACCTTGAGCAGCGATGGAGAAGCACCCAATCCGTTACCAGGATTCATCGCTTTTGCGCCTATGAAACGCTGGACACCGCTGCCGGCGCTGGTGTCGGCCGATATCTGCGCGCCCACGTTCGCGTCGTAAATTACTACAGTGCCACCTATGGCTGCGATGTAGATACGCCTCCGCAAAAAATTGTTGCTGACCACATCGATATCGCGAAGCCCGCCAATCGATCGGCTGATGCCTATACTTTTTTTGCCAAAGTTTATCGCAATAACCCGATCATCGATGTGGTAGACAGCGTTCGCGACAACAAAATATCGTCGCTCCCTGTTGACTGCAATCGCACCAATTCTGCGGATGACCTTCAAGTACCGATCGCGCTCTCCCCGTTAATGCATGAACAGGTCTTGTCGGTCGAAGCCGAATATGCGGATACGGACAAGATCAAAGATGCATCTCCTCCGCAAGTAAAGAAAGTCGATCCAGGTGGCATCGCGCATATTTCCTACTCCTTCAAAGGACAGGGAAGAGGCCTGTTGATGGGATGTCCTACCGGCCATGCGTCCCTCCTGGTCCACTTCAAGGTCCGCAGCGAAGTACCTGTAAACGAGTAAGGTCGTCAAGAGGGCAGCGGGGTTGCATGGATAGGCCGCAGCAAGGTGAGCAGCGCCCGGTTGATCGGCGTTGCCACTCCCAGGCGCTCGCTTGCCTTCACGATGGCGCCCGTGAGTGCTTCGACCTCCAGGGGACGCCCGGCGAGGCAATCGAAATACATCGATGTGCCGGCATCTCGCGGATAAGTGAGAAGGGTCTCCATCACCCTATCGGCTTCGTCGGAAGGAAGCGCGACCCCCTGCGCACGGGCCACATTCATACCTTCTTCGAGGATTTGACGGCACAGGTTCAGTACTTCCGGATCATGCAATACCGCAAGCCTTTGACGGGTCAAGGTAGTGATTGGATTTGCAACCGCATTCAGAAGCAGCTTGCTCCATAAGAGTTTCGTGAAGTCGGAGTCTGTTGTGACCCGCAACTTGGTTTGGTCGAAGAGCTGAGTAAACGCGATCCCGTTTGAGTCATCAGGAGCAACGAGGTCGAAATCAGTGGCCTGACGTAATCGGACGTGATCGGTTGAGAGCCGCTCGGCGTTGAAGTAAACGATGGTCGGAACAACATTCGCTTTGGCCACAACGGAGTCAACACGGTCGGCATGATCGATTCCGTTTTGAAGCATTGCCACTCGTGTCGACGGCGAGCTCAGACGCTGAAGCCATGGCGAGGCCGTCGGCGTTTCATGAGCCTTGGTGCAGAGCAAAACCCAGTCGACAGCCGTTGCTTCAGTGGGGTCGGTCAAAGTGCGGAGGGGCACATCGACCGAACCATCGGGCAAATCGAGACGAAGCCTTGAAAGCGGTCGGCGCGTGCAAGCGACGAGTTCGCAGCGATTGGACAATTGCAAACATCCGGCCACGACGCCGCCGATGCTACCGAGGCCAACAACGGCCACCTTGGGGTGCGAACCCGTTTCATCCGGTGCTATCGGGAAACTTGATTGATCCATCAATCGCCTGCCCACAGAGCGGTTCTGATCAATTTTAGCTGTCCCGCGTCCAGACTGGAGTCAACCATTCATGATGAAGACCGCTTTGGCCGCGGACCAGTTGCAGATAGTAAGCTGCTGATGTTCGGCATTCCAGTAAGCTTTTATGCCTCCGAACACAGACGCAACTGAAGAATGGCCGACCGCGGTGACATGCACCATCGACGATTCCCAGCTTTCCAGAGCGTCGTTGCGCCACAGGAATTGTTCATGTGCGGATGGATCCGCGATAACACTTTCTATCATCGTGCTACTCCACTGCGATCGGGAGTTGGACAACGTGGCGCGCTGATGCTACTGACCGAGCGGCGCTGCATAGATGCGCGATGCGTTGTCGTGCAGATACGCGTGGGCCATTTCGAGAGCTCGCGCTTCGGTTACTTCATTATTGAGAATCATTTCTGTGAGGGCCGCCGCCAATGCTGTGCGCGCAGTCTCGACGCCAAGCCAGTCGCTCTCTTCCGCGCCCACCGCCTCGTTAAACGGAAAGGCGTCGGAGCCGAAAACCACCTTGTCTGGATAAAGCAGCAGCCAATGGCGTAACACCGTCTTCAAATCGGCGGGATAAAGATAGAGTTCCATCAGCGACGAATCGAGATAGACATTTTGCCGCGCAGCCAGCCAGATTGCCTGCCCTTGAAACGGATACCCGCCATGGAGGAGCACGAAGGTGACATTGCTGTAGCGCGCATCGCGCAGAATGTTTTCGAGATTGAGAATGTTGCCGTTGGTCACGCTGAAGTAGTCGCCGATGCCCACTGCGGTATGAATCTGTACAGCAAGATTCAAGCGTCCAGCTTCACTCAGCAAGAATCGAAACACGTAGTCCTCGAAGACAGTATGCTCGGCTGCTGTGGGTGAACCTCCGGCATGATACTTGCGGTAGATAGTCTCGGCTGCTTCTTCGGGTGGGTCATCAAAGTGCAAGGTACGGAAGTATGCGATTTCGAATTTGATACCAACACCGCCGTGCGCGCGATTCTGCTCCACGACTTTGGTGATGAAGGCCAGATAATCGGCGAACGTAGCGGGCAAAGCGGTTAGACCGGCCTGCTGCATCTCCTTCTTGAGCTGCTTTTCCTGCAGCGGAACGTACACGCCTTCGTCGACGTTGCGCTGAGCCAGTTCTGTGTTGTCGAAAGGGAATAGAAACGAATCGACGAAGAAGACCCAGCGAAATCGCTTGGGATCGAGATAAGATCCGAGCGAAACCCGATTGGCCACCATGGTTTCAACATTGAGCTTGTCAAGGATGCGATCGAAGTATTGGTATCCCGGATAGCGGCCTTTCAACTCCGCTTTCTTCTTTACCAACCACTTCAAGTGTTCGGCGCTGTTGTCGGCATAAGGATAGTCGAAGAGGTCCTTCGACGCGGCGATCAATTCCGGATTATCGAGTCGCAGGCGAAGCGGCTCATGTTCGGGAGGAGATGCCATGGCGTCGACGTCGTCGTCATCCGCAAAACCGGGATGGCTGTGATTATCGAAGATGGGAATGGAGCGAACCTGCTTGAGTATGCGTTCATAGGTTGCCTGCTCGACAGGATCGTGGACGGGTGATGCCTGCCCGTGCAGAGAGAGCGAAGCAAGAACGAGATAGATACCGATGATGAGCGGATTGCGGCATCGATTGGAGCGACAGTTGAACCAGTCCATACGTTCAAATCTTCTCTGCAACGGCCGTGGGAGTGGGAGTGACAGGAATGGCAAGGGCACTCACGAAGCGAGGGAAGAATTCGAAGGCGGCTGCCACCGCGGTGAGTTCGATCATTTGTTGATCGTCGTAGAACTTCTTCGCGGCACTGAAGGCCGCATCATCCACATCGTGAGCGGTAGCGTGCAGCTTGTCGGCGTAACGAAAGCCAGCTTTTTCCGGTTCGGTGAACGGCGCCTCTTCAAAGTTCTCGATGCCCTCGATCTGCGCCTGCGAGGCACCGGCGAGCTTGGCCAAGTAGCTATGCGATGAAATGCAGTACTCGCAATGATTCAGAAAAGCCATGCGTGTCGCAATCAATTCCTTGTACCAGGCCTTCAACGCACCATCGCCCATGAGCGGTTTGAGAAACGCTGCGAATCCCATGGCCAGCGCGGGCACGTTGGCCACGGTCTTGAACATGTTTGGAATTACCCCGCGGTCGGCGAGCAGCTTGTCGTAGAGCGCGCCAAGTTCGGGCGTCACTTCGTCCCGCTCCAACATGCGGATGCGGCCTTCAATTTCGGTTGTCAAAACGAATACCTCCCGGTGAACTGAATCAAACGTGGAGAGCCTTGCGTGCTGATGATAGCGCCAAAGTTGGTCCGGCTCTCTACATCGACAAACGATGGCGAATTGAAGATAACATGGTTCCACAAGTTGAAGAAGTCCGCGCCAAACCGGAAATTATGTCTCTCGGTGATGGCGAAGTTTTTCGCCCGACTAACATCCCAGTTCTGCTGTCCGCGTCCGCGATAAGTATTGCGGCCGAGGTCACCGAAACCAATAGAACCATCAGGGCCAATCGCCGGCGCAGGCGCAAAGTTATTGAGGTTCAGATAATGAGTGAGCCGATCTTGGATGTCACCGTGAGTGACTCCATCGCTGACGCGGCCCACAAGATCGGGCGTGGTGGGTGTCCCAGAACCATTCAAGCCAAAGGCCGAGGCAGCCACTGAATCGAGGACGGTGATGGGAGTTCCCGCCTGGAACGTGGTGATGCCGCTCGCTGTCCAACCACCGAGCAGCGTGTGTTCCATGACTTGTCTTGAAGAAAGGCAACTCATAAATCAAGCGGCTCGGCCAGTACTTCTGTGCCGTGTTGCATCCGGATCGATTCGGCCGCCTGCTTGAGTTTGGTCGCATCGCGCGAGCACAATGGCTACACGTGCGCCTTCCCCGGCAAATTTGTCGGCCGCGGCACGGGCAATTCCATCGCTCGAGGCGCACACAATCACGCTTCGATTCGTGAGTCCCATATCCATACATTCATCCTTCGCTGTTTACTACGGCGGTGGCTTCCGAACGCAGATAAGAATCGTCGCGATTGATCCAGTCCTGGCGCGGCGGATTGAAGATGTCCAAATCCACCGTGTCTTCGAGGGCAAAGGCTTCGTGCGGCATATTCGCCGGAATGCAGAGAACTTCGCCGGCACCTATAACAATCTCCTTACCCTCGATGCGAAACCTCAAAGCGCCTTCGAGGATGTATGTGATCTGTTCATTCGTATGATGGTGTTCCGGTACGTGCGCGCCTTTTTTCAGGTAGACCCGCGCCAGCATCAGGTTAGTCCCGACGATAAAGTGTCTACCAATCAAGGACCTAAGTTTTTCGACTTCAACGTCGTTCCATTTGGAATATTGCGAGTTGGCTATCTCGGACAAGGGCCTCTCCATTCCGAGCCCGGTGGCTCTCACTACAACATAGCGCACGCCCGCGGGCCATTGCGACCGGATCGGTAAGAGTCGGTTGAATGCTGTTGGCGGAACCTAAAACTTCTGCCGCGGCAGTTGGCATTGTAGACCCGCGCCAAACTCGCTCTGGAGCGAATTAGCAGGACGTTCGCGTTTTCGCTGTGCGAGTAACTCATCCACAACTATGCGACACGCCAAAAGTGCGCATAAAAATTGCAACGTCCCGTGAAGGCATCCGCCGGAAAGATAAGCTCACATCTTGGAAGCCTTACTCTACCCCGGAAGCGCCATGTCGCGATAACTCCGGGACGTCAACAAGCGGAAAGCCCTGGTGCCGTTCAAGGCTGTATCGCCCTACGACGCGCAGGAGATTCTGGCCGGTAGCGGTGGCCTATTCACTTCCGACAAAGCCACCATCGAGCCGGGCAAGCCAACCTTCGCTCGCTTGGTGGTGCGCGCTGCCGTGATACGAGTCGCTGTCTTCAGACATCGAGCAAATTGAAATTCATAAAAGATCCTGAACCATGCCGGGCCCGGAGTGCGGACCTACTCCAAACTTAGATCCGTCTGCGGATCCTCGTCTTTCCTCGCGATTTTTTAGACCTCGCATCGTCAGATAAAAAAGGAGCTCAATTCTGTTTGAAACTCCCAGCTTATCGAAAGCGCGGAACAGGTAATTCTTAACCGTGTGCTCGCTAAGTCTTAATTCACTAGCGATGGCCTTATTCGTCATGCCCTTGGCTGCGCACTGCACAACCTGCAATTCGCGCACCGTTAACTCTGGAGTATCATCGCCGAACATAACGTTCGGCGCGGGAATGCTCTTGAGTACGTCCAGCAGAGTGCTGGTCTCTTGCTTTCCTGCCCAAATCATTCCGTTCGCGACATGACTCACGCAGTCGAGAAACTCACTCATAGCCAGTTGCTTTGAGAAGACTCCACGTGCCCCGGATCGAAATGCGTTGATAACAAGTTCGTCCGTCGTTTGATTCAGCAGCATGATGACATAAGTGTTGGGAAAAGCGTGACACACTTCACTTGCAAGATCGAGACTGCTTCCTGGATTCAAATTGATATCAACACCAATCACAACCAGGTCAGCCTCTGTTGTGGAGAGCGACCTCATCAAATCTGATGGTTGAATGGCCGCTCCCTCGAATCGATCCTCTCTAGAAAGCGCATTCGCAAGTAAATCGCTGCTCATGGAATCACGATCGACAATGAGAACTCGAATTGATTCCTTGGGATGCTGTGAGATTTTGATCACCCGTTCTGTCTTTCTAACTCTTGACAGCACCCAGCGAGGCCACAACTGACTTGTCTCAGACAAATCATGTGGGTCGGTGGCGAACTGTGCCATTTGAAGACTCCCCATCGCCGCCTGCAACGACTTCCATGAGGATCAGTTTTTGGTTAGTTAGATGTCACTGAATTCGACGATGTTGCAAAAAAGTGGTTGCCCTGCGAACGAAATGGGTGTCACAAATTCGGCCTGCAGAAAACCATGGCGGTTGATTCTTCAAGCATCAGGATGCACACTTCTGACCGACCAGCTCCTCAATTGCAGCTTGCATTTCATTACTTTACATTGAGTTTCCGATTTTGCAATGGCTTTTCATGACAAACGTCCTCTCTTCGTAACAAACTTTCATCTCTAGCGATCGGGAGAAGACTTCTTCATCAATAACGACGCCGGTATTCCCCTTGCACTCCAACTTCACCCTTCTTTTTTTTCAAACAATCGGTCTCTTGGAAGGCAAGAGTCGAAACCCTACTCTTGATTTACACACATGCCTCTTCCCTTACCGAACGAACAAAAGACGCAACGTCGGGCTTCAGTTCGATACAGACTCCGGCTCCCTGTCATCTTCCATTGGAATGACGGTACGGATCACACCGGGGGAGGTTTCACCAACGACGTAGCTGTTGATGGAGCCCTGATATTCAGCAGTAAGTGCCCGCCGGTCGGAAGCAGCATTCGCATTGAAGTTCTTCTTCCGTCGCCGGATCAGAGTGACGAAGAATTGCGGATCGAGTGCGTTGGCAATGTGGTACGGGTCGCCGAGCAGTCTGGATGTTTTGGCGTACTGGGTGTTTTTGACGACGAACACCTGACTCGCCATGCCTTGCGTTAATCGAATTGTTTTGTCTGAAAATCGGGCATTAATAATTCGTCCCTGGTAAATCACAAGCGGTTAAAGAAGTAACAAATCAGGCGAATTCTTAACCGCCTTGCAAGCAAGATATTCATCCTTTGCGGGCTGTCCAGGATGGATCTTGAGGTCAAGTTATATCGGGCCAACGCGAAACTGAATCAGAAATTGGCTTAATCGTTTAGATGCCTGAACACCGACGAAATCGGTTCTGGGGCTGAGAGGGCGAAGCTATGCTCGCAGCGCTGATTTCAACAACCAGCCTGGAGACTTATCACGATGAACGACGAAGTTGCAATCGGTACCTCCGACACCCGATGGTTCGCGATCTGGACTCGGTCGCGTCAGGAAAAAGTTGCGGCTGCCATGCTCGAGTCGGCTGGAGTCAACCACTTTCTTCCCTTGAAATCGGAAGTCAGGCAGTGGAGCGATCGTAAGCAGACTGTTAGTGTGCCATTGTTCAGCGGCTACTTGTTCGTTCGCATGAATCCCAATAAGGACAGCCGTCTGAAAGTGCTGAAAACGCCTGGAATTGCGGGTTTCGTTGGAAATAGTGCGGGCCCTCTGCCGATTGCCGATCAACAAATCGAAGACGTCCGGACCTTACTCGCTAGCCGCGCCGAGTGCACTGTAATTCCTTTTCTTGAAGAAGGCGATATTGTCCGCGTAGCACGAGGACCGCTGGCGGGAATTGAAGGCCGTCTCTTGCAGAGTAATTCCTCGTCGCGCTTATTGATTTCAATCGAAATGCTGCATAAGACAATTGCCGTGAATTTGTCGAGCAATGACGTTGAACTGCTCAGCCGCCCAGCTGCGTAAACGAGTCAGCTTGCGGCAATGATTCAGCCAACTCCCGCTAAAAGTCCCACCGTCGCCGTAATTGCAGAACAGGCCCGTCCTTCCCGTATCCCCAGCGGAGCCGAAGTAATGTGCCTGCGCACACGTCGAGTTCACATGTACATGGAGACAAACATCCAATGAGTAAGCACTTCGAACTGTTGCAGCAAATCGATACAGACCAGATCGTCAGCGAACCATTGGTTCCACTCACCTCCTCGTCTAAGGATTTAAGTGAAAGCCGTAGCCAACCGGCCCGCTGGGCGACAGACGAGACACTCCGACTGGTACAGAAGATTTTCCTTCTTCCGACGCAACCAGTGCCACAAGCAGTCGTGTTTGCAGGAGTCGATCATGGCAATGGCTCAAGCCAGATCTCTGCGTCGGTGGCGGAGATGCTATCGGTTGATACTGCGAGACCGGTGTGCCTGGTCGAAGCAAATTTTCGTTCGCCCGGACTTGCCAATCTTTTTCAGGTTGCGCCGACTCCTGGTCTTACTGATTCTCTCGTCCATCCAGAACCGCTCGGTACATTTGCGCGCGCTGTCGGACAAAACTTGTGGCTCCTCACCGCAGGCACAATCACTGCAAATTCCGCGAGTCTGCTGTCGTCGGATCGCCTGCGAGAGAGGCTGACGGAACTGCGGAATACCTTTGACTTCATCGTCATTGATGCCCCGCCGCTGTCCCAATATTCCGATGCGACGATGTTGGGGAAGCTCTCGGATGGACTCGTGATTGTGATCGAAGCCGACTCGACGCGCAAGAAGGTGGCATCCGCGGTAACTGAGACCTTGCGTTCCCTGCACATACCGATACTGGCCGCGGTGCTCAACAAGCGGACATTCCCGATTCCAAAAGCTATTTACAAACGGATGTAGCTCACATTGCCTTTGCTGCGAATGCCGCAAGTTCAGGAAATGTGCATTGGAGCTTGCTTGAGTCCTATAAGGACAAGCCGGGCACAGTTCCCTAGCGATTGTTGCAGAAGAATTGCGTTCGATTAGCTCTGTGACCGATCCGTACTTTGTTCCGATCGCAATTCGATTAAGCACAAACATCTCAACGTAGAACCTGTGGAGGCATCCATGAACGAGCGACACCGGTTAGTAATTAACCTGCTGAAACTGTTTGATCTAGTGATGGTGACGAGTTCGTTTGCGCTGACCACGATTTATACCGTGCTGATGGGACACAAGCTACGAATTGCCCAGTTCTTTGCATTCAGAACCAAGATCTCAGACCTCGGCATCATTATTCTGGCACTTCTTATTTGCCACGCGGTTTTCACGTTGTGTGGGCTCTATCAATCTCAACGACTCTCCCGTCGCCGAAACGAGATAGTCGATATTCTCAAGGGAACAGCCCTGTTCACGGCATCGATCGTGGCATTGAGCTCTCTGTTCTCGATCGAAATGATTACGATTCAGTTCCTGGCAATCTTCTGGGTGCTGAGTTCGATAATTCTCTGTGTCTCTCGGTTCGCGGCGCGGATGCTCGCTGCCAACGTGAGACGGCGCGGACGAGATCTACGATACATGCTGATTCTCGGCAGCAACCCCCGCGCGATTGAGTTTGCCAGGAGAATCGAATCAAATCGGCAACTTGGCTATCGTCTGCTGGGATTTGTTGATGACGAATGGCCGGGTATCGAGACACTTTCGAACTGTGGATATCAGTTGGTAAGTGACTACAACGGACTTGCGGAGTTTCTGCGTCGGAATGTGGTTGACGAGGTCGCAGTCTATTTACCGTTCGGATCCTTCTACAAACACTCTTCCGAAGTGGCGAGCTTGTGCGAGCAACATGGGATCACGATGCGGTTCAATTCCGATATCTTCGGGCTGAAGACAACGCGGTGGAGAGCCGAAGAATTTAACGGTGACCACTATATCGCGACTTACACCGGTTCGAGTTCGCCGCTTCCTCACATTGCTAAGCGCGCTTTGGACATCCTGGTTTCGGCTGCGTGCCTTATCCTCTTCAGCCCGACCCTGATTGTGGCGGCCATAGCCATCAAGCTCACTTCGCCTGGTCCGATCTTCTTCATGCAAGAGAGAATCGGATTAAACAAGCGTCGCTTCAAGATATTCAAATTCAGAACCATGGTTCCGAATGCCGAAAAACTAATGGCTAAGCTTGAAGTGCATAACGAGGCATCCGGTCCTGTTTTCAAAATCAAAAACGATCCGAGGATTACGCCGATCGGAAAGTTCCTGAGGAAGAGCAGCATCGACGAGCTGCCGCAATTGTTGAACGTCCTTTATGGAGATATGAGCCTCGTAGGACCAAGACCTTTGCCGGTCCGTGATTATGAAGGCTTCAATGAGGACTGGCAGCGTCGAAGATTCAGTGTGAAGCCGGGAATCACGTGCCTCTGGCAGGTCAATGGTAGAAGCGGCATTTCGTTCAATCAGTGGATGCTGCTTGATCTGCAGTATATGGACGAATGGTCACTTTGGCTCGACTTCAAGATTCTAGCCAAGACGGTGCCGGCGGTTTTCAGAGGTGCCGGGGCGGCGTAGAGCGAGTCTCCACGAGCAACACGGCAACGCGCCGGATTCCAGGCTCGAAGATACGTTTCTGAGACTGGATGTAATCACCATCTCTCGTTTCTGCGAAATCGTTTCAGGCTCACATTCACGCGAATCATCGTTGTCGCGAAGACTCACGTATTGACCGAAGCAGACACACCATCATTTTCGGAAACAAAGAGGAGTAAAGCCTTATGAGGTATGGCGGAATGAAGGCCACGAAGAGACTCTTGAATCGCGTAATTACGATAGCTCTGGCGGTGTCGACGGCGTTGTTGGCTCACGCACAATCGGCGGATAAGTACTCAAATCCGGTTGACCTTATTCCGCCGCAAGCCGAACCCATCGATCTTCAAAGGCATGGACCCCAAACCCCGCAGCCAAACAGCCGATACCTCGTGAAAGTGGATGACTCTGTAGCGCTCACGTTTCCCATGACACCGGAGTTCAATCAGATACTGATAGTTCAGCCGGACGGGTTTATCAATCCCGGAGGTGCGGCCAGCTTGCACGTCGAAGGGTTGACTGTTCCCCAAGTCGCCGATGCGGTCAAAGACGCTTATGCTCACGTGCTTCACAATCCCGTTGTCTTGGTAGATTTGAAAGATTTTCAACAGCCGATTTTCAGCGTCCTCGGCCAGGTTGGCAAGCCAGGGCAGTATCCATTGCGATACGACACGACAATCGCAGAGGCCATTGCACTAGGCGGCGGTATGCTGCCCACCGGTAAGACCCAGGTTTTTCTGCTCCGTCGCACTTCTACCGATCAGATGCAGGTACACCAGTACAAGGTCGATTTCACGGGCAATCACCAGAGCAATGAAATGCCGCGGCTTCGACCCGGGGATATTGTATTTGTTCCCGAGAAGGCGATTGTCAAGTTCCGCAAGTATGTGCCGTACTACCTGGGCCTCAGTCTGAATGATGCTTCGTTCTTCTAAGCATCCTCGGGAACCACCGGCAACTGCCGTTTCCCAACAAAGGTCGCTTCAAAGTCAACACGGGAGTGGAGAATTAGTATGAGTGACACAAATACTGGATTGGAACAGCAGCAATCCTGGAACGTAAGTCTCCGGGAAGTTGTAATGCCGCTTTTTCACCATAAGCGAGCGGCCATCACCGTCTTTTGCGCCGTGTTGTTAGCGGTCATCCTTGGCGAGATCTTCCTGGGATCAAATTATTATCGGGCCCAGATGCAGGTGCTGGTCGAACAGAACCGATCGGACCCCGCGGTATCGTCGGAACAGAATGCCGCCGCCGTAAGCAAAGCAGTCACAATCGATCAGGTGACATCGGAGATCGAGTTGTTGCAGGGCACCGACATGCTGCACAAGGTGGTCAAGACCTGCGGACTGATCAAGACATCGTGGTCGCCTGGCGACATGTTCAGGCCCAGCGATCCGAAGCTGTTGGCTGCGGTCAAAGAAGAAGCAGCCGTCCGCACGCTGGGGAAGAGGATCAAGGTGCTTGCCGATACCGAGTCTGACGTCATTACTGTGAAGTATGCCGATTTTGGCGCTCCCGAGATTCCCGCGTGCGTGTTGCAAACTTTGGCCACGCTCTACATGGAAAAGCATGTTCTCCTTTCCCATCCATCAGGATCATCGGACGTCTTCTCTCACGAGACGGACGACTACAAGAAAAAGCTGGACGCTGCGGAAGCACAGCTCATTCAATTTGGCAAGACCGAGAACGTAGCTGCGCCTGACGTCATTCGTACGGCAATGGCACAGCAGGTTACGGACATGCAGACTGCGCTGTCTCAGGCCAAGCAGCAGGTCTCTGCCGATACGGATCGGATCCGGTACGTGCAAGAGCAGATGAAGGTCACTCCTCAGCGTTCGCCCACTTTGGAGCAATCGAACGCCGCCAACCTGCTGCGCCAGACGCTGCAATCGACGCTGTTGGCCGCGCAAGCCAAGCATGCCGACTTGTTGACGAAATACGATCCCAGTTATCCGTCAGTCAAGGAGAGCGAAGAAGAGATCAGGCAGACCCAAGCTCAGATTCGCGAAGCAAGCACGGCTACCTACATGAACATGACAACGGATCGCGATCCGGTCTACGAGTTGTTGCGCGAGGACCTGGCGAAGACGCAAGTCGACCGTACATCGCAAGCCGCAACTGCGACGGCGCTGCAGGAGTCGCTGGCAAATACCGAGCAGCGAATGGTGAAGATGGATGAATTCGCAGTCAGGAGTGCCGCTTTGCAGCGAGAAGCGAAAGCGGCAGAATCAAACTACCTGCTCTTCCTGAGCAAGCGCGAGCAGGAGAAAGCTTCGAATGCGCTCGATGTCCAGGGCATTGCAAATGTTGCGATCGCAACCCCCGCGACAGTACCTGCATTGCCCGCATTCAGCATATCGATGGTGCTCGCCCTGGGATTTGTATTCGCGATTATATGCGCCATCAGCGCGGCGTATGTTTTCGAATACTTTGATCCTTCTTTCTCGACACCGAACCAGATCACGGAGCTGCTCGGAATTCCCGTCATGGCATCGTTTGAGAGGGGCGCCTTCGAACAAATGTGATTGAGATTGATCACGAAGGTGTTCTGCTTTCACTGAATCGGGGCGGCATTCTTAATCAGACTTTTGTGCCGCCCGAACGATCTTCGCATTACAGGAATAGGTGGAATCACGGGGTGGCCAAAACCTCATGCGCAAGGGCGGCAAACTACTCCACCTCTGTGATTCGGTCTTCGCTGAATTTCGCACATTGATCCAACAAACGGTCCTCCGACCGGGCTCTCAACAATTCCAGGTTCTAGCGTTTGTAGGGACTGAGTCATCAAGTCGATCAAGCGTTCGGGTTAACTACAGAATGAATCCTTCATCTACGGTCGCTTGGTGAACACGATCAAAACTATGCTTAAAGGAAAATTGGCGCGCAATACCGGGTGGATGGTCCTCGGCCAAGGGCTTACCTTTGGAATGCAGGCGCTTTCTTTTATTCTTCTCGCCCGGTTGCTGGGTGCTCATCAATACGGTGTATACGTTGGCGCTGCGGCCGCCGTTTCCATGCTGGCGCAGTATAGCTCACTCGGATCGGGCCTCGTTCTCATCCGACACGTTAGCCATAACGCTGAAAGATTCTCCGATTACTGGGGCAATCTGATCCTAGTCACAATGACCCTGGGTCTGCTGATCACATTCCTTCTCTACGTATTCGGTTCCGTCCTGATTGGTCCAGCCGGAGGAGCCATCATCGTCTATGTAGCTTTGAGCGAATGCACATGTGCGCGAATCGCTGAAGGTGCCGGTCAGGCCTTTCAAGCTTTCGAACAACTGAAATTGACCGCCATGCTTACGACGCTGACGAATCTGGCGCGCGCGATTACTGCCGCTGCCATGTTACTTATCCTTCACACAGCAACAGTGAAACAATGGGCAATTGCATCGCTCATAGTCTCGATATTCTCGGCGGGTATCTCTCTCTATCTAGTAGCAAGTAGGTTGGGCAAGCCCAAGATTGACTTTTCGTTGATCAGGGACAGGGCTGCAGAGGGATTTCAGTTCTCGTTCGCCAACTCGACTGCATCGGCTTACAACGATCTGGACAAGGCGATGCTCAGCCACTATGGCATGATCACGGCGAACGGAATTTACGGGACAGCGTACCGCGTGATCGATGTAGTCTGCGCGCCGATCCGCTCGCTGCAAGCGGCTGCCTTTCCACGCTTCTGCCGCCTGGGCAGAGAGGGTTTGAAAGGCAATGCGGGCTTGATGTTTCAGGTCTTGCGCAAGACACTTCCGTTCTCCCTTGGCATGGGCGTGTTGATGTTAGTCTGCGCACCGCTCGTTCCTCGTCTTCTAGGGAAAGGATTTGCCGAAAGCGCAAGCGCGTTGCGTTGGCTGGCACTGCTGCCCGTGATGCGCAGTATTCATCTAAGCACGGGCTCGGCTCTGACTGGCGCAGGATATCAACGATTCCGTACTGGTTCCCAGGTCTTCGCTGCCTTGCTCAATTTCGGACTCAATCTGTGGTTGATTCCAGCGTACTCATGGTATGGCGCAGCCTGGTCAAGCCTCGTTACGGATGGGATGTTAGCTGTGATCAACGCAATCATGTTTGCGTGGATTTTGCGTCGAGAGCGTACCGTTTCCTGGAGAACTGAAGGTTTGTCATGTTAAAAAAACTGGAAAAATGGTACGTCGTCGTCGGCATCCTTTTGTTTGCCGGAGGACTAATCCCCGTTCAGCGCGCACAGAGCGAGAGGTCGCCCGCGCTTGACCACATAAACAGCATCCTGCAGGCATGTGTATTCACTATTTTCGCGATGTTTATGGTCGCGAATTCTCGCCAGGTGTTCGCTGCGCTTTCTCGCGTAAAGACGATCATGGCGATCTGCCTTCTCGCAACAGCTTCGAGCTTATGGTCGATCAATCCAGTCTTTACTTTCCGGCGGACCCTGATTTTTTGGGGCCTAACGCTGTTTACCATCTATTTCGCTGAACGCTTCTCATTCAAGGAACAAGTCGACCTGATGTATGCGGCGATTGTCTTCGAGATATTTGCCACCCTTGCAACCGCAATCCTTTTGCCAAAAGTGGGGATTTCAGGCGATCTTCACGCTGGAGCCTGGAAGGGACTGTTCATTCATAAGAATAATCTCGGCCAGTTCATGGGGTTCTCAATTCTATTTCTTCTCTACGCCAGGCCGTCTTCAGCGAATAGGAAGTGGAGAGCATTCCTGCTTTTGTTAGCCACAGCCTTTATGTTCCTGTCGCACTCGGCTACACCGGTTCTCGCGGTAGTTCTTGTGGTTTGTTTGATCGGGCTCTTCCACCTGTCACGCATCCGGAAGCGCAATAATCTGCCTCTGTGGATCGGCCTGGCGCCCTTTATTGTGTCGCTTGGAATACTGCTGATTGTGATTCGGGAGTTTGTGCTTACATCGATCGGCAAAGATGCCACCCTGACGGGGAGGCTGCCGATCTGGTCGGCGACACTTCATGTTATCGCGGATCGACTGTTCTTTGGTTATGGCTACGCCTCGTTCTGGGAAACTAAAAACATCTACTCGCTGGGTATTCGGACGGTTATTCAATGGCCAGGTGCTCCTCATGCGCACAACGGATACATTGATACGCTGGTAGATCTTGGACTCGTGGGGCTGAGCCTGTTCTTGTGTATCTACGCGAGTTCCATTCTGAAAGCAGCACGGCGGCTCCGGAATAATATCGGCCTCTATCCCAGCTGGCCGATCGCGTACATACTCTTTTATGGCATTTCTAACCTGACAGAGAGCAGTCTGGTGCAGAGCCACAAGTTCTTGTGGCTGCCTTTCGTCTGGATCACTTGTGAATTAGCAAAGAAACCAGAGATATGCATTCAGAAAAGGAAGCCGACGCAAGTCGAGGACGCGGTGGAGGAAGCCAAGGTGCAATATGCCTGATGCACCGAATGTACTGATCTTCCGATCGAGGATGCTTCCATATTCCGAGACATTTATTCAGTCGCAAGCAGAGACTCTCTCACGTCATCGACCGATACTTGTGGGCCTGAGGACCGTGCCGGGAATTGACTTGTCTAAACAGTCGACATGGATTGTGAATCGGGGCAACTTCTCCGGTGCTCTCAAGGAATTAAGCTTTCGTGCGCTTGGACCGAACCGATCTCAATTGCACGAACTGAAGGAACTTCACGGCAAGTTGCTGCATGCGCATTTTGCCCTGGACGCGTGCGATGCTCTGGACTTGGCCAGGCTGCTGAATACACCTTTGATTTGCACTTGCCACGGGTATGATGTGACGACCACTGATACCTTTCACAAGAAAGACTGGCATGGCAGGTTATTCGTGCATCGCAAGCTACGGTTGCAGCGCGAAGCAAGCGTCTTTATTGCCGTGTCTCGTTTTATTCGTCAGAAAATGTTGGAACAGGGATACCCTGAGCATCGCATTCGCGTTCATTACATTGGCGTCGATACGCAGTTCTTTCATCCACCGGCTCATCCAGCACGTAAGTTGCAAGTACTCTTTGTGGGTCGTCTAGCGGAGAAGAAAGGCTGTTCATACCTTATCGATGCAATGGCCGCTGTGCAGATACGACTGCCTGAAGCCGAACTGATCATCATTGGCGACGGACCGCACCGTGCAGATCTAGAAGCGAAAGCAGCACAAGTTCTGCGCAAGTTTCGCTTTCTCGGCAAGCAGTCGCCAAACGAGATCAAGAAGTGGATGCAGACCGCCTCTGTATTCAGCGTACCCAGCATTACAGCAACGAGCGGAGACGCGGAGGGTTTTGGGATCGTCTTCGCAGAAGCCCAGGCCTGTGGCTTGCCGGTCGTCAGCTTTTTGCACGGCGGCATTCCCGAAGCCGTGGAACATGGGAAAACGGGCTTTCTGGTGGATGAGCGCGATGCGGACGGGTTGGCCAGCGGATTGTTAACGCTGCTTGCGAATTCGGCTCTGCGCGATCAGATGGGGCGGAATGGAAGGGCGCGCGTTGAGAAGCATTTCAACCTTCGGAAGCAATCGCTGTTGCTTGAAGACATTTACGACGAAGTCTGCTCCGATTTCGCAAATGAATTGGCCTCTTGATGACTCAATCGTCTCCTTTAGTATCCGCGGTTATTCCCACACGAAATCGGCCGGATTGCCTTTTACGCGCGATTCGGAGCGTATTGGATCAAAGCCATCCCCACATTGAAGTCGTAGTCGTGATCGATGGCGAAGACTCGTTGACTCGGGACGCACTATCAAAACTCGAAGATCCCAGAGTACTAGTGCGGGCATTATGTGAGAGTGTAGGTGGTTCGGAAGCGCGCAATATTGGTGCACGGATGGCGGAGGGGGAGTGGATTGCCTTCCTCGACGACGACGACGAATGGCTTCCTAACAAAATTGAGATGCAGTTACAGGCGGTCAGCACTGTCGTCGAGCGCTATCCGCTGGTCTGCGGCCAGGTAATTGCCAGGTCAGCAACCGGAGACGCTATATGGCCGGAAAATGCACCTCGAAAGCCATACTCCGAATACCTGACTGTACGCAACCGGCTGAGCTATGGAGAAGGGTTGATGCAGACCTCCTCCCTCATGGCTCCGCGCGAATTGCTGCATGTGATGCCGTTTACCAAGGGCTTACCTAAACATCAGGATTGGGATTGGGTCTTGCGCTGTGCTTCCCAACCTGACGTGAAAATCGTTTATGTGCCCACGCCGCTCGCAATATGGAATCTTGATGTGGGCGGTTCGAGAGTAAGTAAGACGAATCGCTGGCGCGACTCACTGCGCTGGATCCGTGACATGAACGACATGGTGACTCCTCGGGCCTATGCGAGTTTCATGGCTTTCTATGTCGCGCCCCAAGCGGCCAATGACGGCGCCTATCGTGAGTTCTTCCCGCTTCTGAAAGAGATGGTATGGAAAGGGTCCGCGCGCCCCTTGGATTTAGCTGTGTATTTGGGCGCGTGGCTTACTCCGCACCGATTCAAGAACTTTCTACGATCCTTTCGACACCGCCACACAAAATCCAGGAGTTGAATCGCAATGAGCAGATCGCAAATAGACTTGCCGATTAACGAGAGCGCTGCCGAAAGTCTTGAGCAGAGTGATGCAGACTCAGGCGTACCGCAATTTGATCGTTTCTCGTTCATGGATATTTCAATCAATTGCTTATCGCTCTCCGATCTTATGAATCTGGTGAAGTTCGGTATTGAAAAGAAAAAGAAATGGGTGATCGGAAACCATAATCTTCACAGCTTGTATCTCTTTCACAAAAGTCCGGCACTGCGCCAGTTTTTTAGCATTGCTGACTGGGTTCATGTGGATGGCATGCCGATCGTGGCGTTGGCGCGCCTATTCGGTCATCCGATCAATCGAGAGCATCGAGTTACCTATGCGGATTGGACCGGAAAGCTGATGGAAGGTGCGGCGCAGAATGGCTGGCGAGTCTTCTATCTAGGATCCGAAGAGGCAACACTTGCCAAGGCGTTGCTTATACTGCGAGCCCAGTATCCTGGCCTGCTGATCGAAGGACGAAACGGTTTCTTCAATGTCGCTACGACCGGCGTTGAAAATCGCGCGGTCCTGGACGCGATCGCTGCGTACCAGCCGAATTTGCTGATGATTGGCATGAGCATGCCTCGTCAAGAAATTTGGATTAACGCTAATCTCGAAGAGATCAACGCCAATGTCATTCTTCCCTCCGGCGCGGCGATCGCTTACGTGGCGGGACAGATACCGACTCCACCACGCTGGGCCGGCAAAATAGGACTCGAATGGGCGTTTCGTCTGGCTGCCGAGCCACGCCGATTGGCCAGCCGGTATCTTATCGAGCCGTGGTCAATCCTACGGATACTGCTGTATGAACTGGCATTTCAGCGGGGGAAGCAATAACCCGCCTCACCCAGGTAATTCTCCAAATGCAATTGGGCAATTCCACTTTTAGGTATGAGGCTCATGTATACAAGACGAACAGCAATTAAGGGTGCACTCGCAACTTTGGCAATTCCCAGCATGGAGTTGCTCACGATGAACCGTGCGGCAGGTCAAAGCGAACCCGTCGAGCCGCTACGCGAGATTGCGGCGAAAAAAGGGCGCATATATGGTGGCGCCGCGCTACAAAGCGTACTCTCCAAAGATACGGAGTACGCGCGTATCTTTGCGCGACAGTGTGGAATCCTGGTACCGGAAGGGGAGTTGAAGTGGGGATCGCTGCGCCCGTCTCCAACTACTTATAACTTTGCGCCTGCGGACTGGTTGCTGAGTTATACCAAGGCAAATAGGATGCTGATGCGCGGTCATACCCTCGTTTGGTATCAGTCCCTGCCCAAGTGGTTTGACGGTTACGTGAATCAAGGGAACGCAAAGCAGATGCTGCAGGATCATATCGCGACGGTAGTCGGTCACTTTTCAGGCAACATGCATTCGTGGGATGTGGTCAACGAAATTCTCTACCCGGAAGATAAAATCCAAGGTGGATGGCGTAACACTCCATGGCTTAAGCTGCTAGGGCCAGGTCATATTGAAATGGCATTCAGGTTGGCCGCGCAGGCAGATCCTCATGCGTTGCTGGTTTGGAACGAGAACCACATTGAAGATGAGAGCTACGGTCACGAGAACAAACGCAGGATTTGGTTAATGCAGTTACAAGCTTTGTTGGCAAAGAAAGTGCCGATCGGTGGAATCGGTATCCAGTCTCATCTTGTTGGCGGACAAGGGCAGGTGGGCGGCCCAAAATTTCGTCAATTTCTTACGGACGTGAGCAATCTTGGCCTGAAGATTCTGATCACGGAGTTGGATGTCCAGGATACGGGCTTTGTAGCAGATCCCAAACAGCGAGACGTACAAGTTGCGGACGTATATGACCGCTACTTGAATGCCGTATTGCAAAACCGTTCAACAATTGCCGTGCTGACCTGGGGGCTATCCGATCAGTATTCCTGGTTAAACACATTTGTTCCACGTTCCGATGGTCTTCTCGCAAGGCCGTTACCCTTCGATGCTTCATTTCAACCCACGCTTGCCTATTACGCGACCCGCAGGGCTTTTCAGTCTGCCAACCCAATTTAACCAACGAGGGTTTCATAACCGGTATATCGATTTGTAAATCCAGCGAATCAGTCATGGGCGCCGGATGCGCGACCACGGGGGCAGATATTCACGGTCGCGCTTGTCGGGCCTTGCTCGCGATTAGTGCGAAGTAAAGTTTCTGCGACGGCTGTTTACGTCCACCGAGTGTGAATACAAAGATGGGAATCACATGATTTATATAGAGCCTCAGCACCTCTCGACGGATGGCTCCTATGATGCCCTAAGCGATCTGCACCTGCCCATGGCTCCTGCGGCGAAGAGTCAATGAACAGGGCATTGAGTCAATAGCAAAGGCCATCCGCTCTCAACACGACTTCAGAAATGCAAGGAAAAAACTTAGCTAAAACGATGGCGCCGTTCTGCAGGAGTAGACTTCACATTTAGTCAAGATGCGGGCGGATGCATCGAGTTCGTATTGCCTCCGCACTGACTCCACTTGCTTCAATAACCCCAAAAGGAAATGTCAAAACATGACTAAGCCGGTTTCGATCTGCGTTATTGGTTCCGGGTATGTAGGACTGGTTGCTGCTGTTTGCTTTGCGGAGATGGGACATAGCGTTGTCTGTGTCGACAACGATGAGTCGCGCGTGAAAACTCTGCGCGAAGGCGGAGTGCCGATCTACGAAGCCCACCTGCCGGAGTTGCTCAAGAAACATCGCGGCCACGGGGTCGAATTTACCACCGAGTTAGGAAGTGCGGTCGAGCGCAGCGATGCTATCTTCATCGCCGTAGGCACGCCACAGGGAGACACCGGCGCAGCCGATCTGTCGTTTGTAGAGGCAGTGGTTTCGGAGATTGCACGCGCCATCACCAGCTACAAAGTCATTGTTGAAAAGAGCACGGTCCCGGTCTATACCAATGAGTGGATTCGTCGCGTGATGCAGCGTTACGGCATCGATCACGCGCTGTTCGATGTGGTCTCGAACCCGGAATTTCTGCGCGAAGGAACGGCGATCGTCGACTTTTTGCATCCCGACCGCATTGTGGTCGGCGCTGGATCGGAGCGTGCGGCACGGCTGATGGAGAGCATCTATGAGCCAATCACCGGCGGCTCTTATTACACGCGGACGGACGCTTTGTTGGGGGCGTGCAGTAGCGAGACTCCCGCCAAGTTGTTGCTGACCTCGGCACAAAGCGCAGAGATCATCAAACATGCGTCGAATGCTTTCCTGGCGCTGAAAATCTCGTTTATCAACGCAGTCGCCAACCTCGCCGAATCCGTAGACGCCGACGTCGAAGACATTGCCGCGGGCATCGGACTCGACAGCCGCATCGGGCACAAATTCCTGCATGCGGGACTGGGTTATGGAGGATCCTGCTTCCCCAAGGACGTGGCGGCATTCCACTGGGTAGCGCAGCAGCAAGGGTTGAACTTTGAATTGCTGCAGGAAGTGCAAAGGATCAACGACGCACAGAAGGACGTATTCTTTAACAAGGTTCGATCGGCCTTGTGGACACTGCGTGGCAAAAAGCTGGCGGCTTTGGGGCTCGCGTTCAAGCGAGATACCGACGACATTCGCGAATCGCCGGCATTATCGGTGATCAAGCGACTGATAGAGGCAGGCGCCAGCGTGACAGCCTACGACCCAGCGGCAATGGACAGGGCGAAAGAGGTTCTCCCACCTTCGAAACAAATGAAATATGCCGACAGCGCCATCGAAGCGGCAGAAGATGTGGACGCGGTCCTGATCCTCACTGACTGGAAGGAATTCGCCACGCTGGATCTGGCAGAACTGAATCGCGCGGTCCGCTTCCCCATCGTGATCGACGGACGCAACCTCTACAAGCCGCTTTACATGGCAGAGCAGGGCTTTACTTATGTGAGCATCGGCAGACCCGCCGTCTACAATGCCCAACAAGGGAAGCCACGCAGATTGATCGCATGAAAAACGCGCGACGAAATAAGCTGCTTGAATGATTCCATTCGAGCCCTACCAATCGCGAAGCTTCTATAGCAGGCGGCGATTGTCCCAACTGAAGATTGATTCAAAGCTATGCCCGATCAAAGATTCCGATCGGGCATGGGATCATTCAAGCACATGTTTGGAGCCCCTACTTTGAGATGCCCACTCCAGTTAGGGAGACCGATTGCGACCCATTGCCTGCGTTGCTGTTGATTTGCAGCGCCGCAGACAAATTGCCCGCAGTGGCTGGTGTAAAAGCGACGTCGAAACTGCAACTACTCGCGGCTGCAACCGTGTCGCAACCCTGGTGATAGATAGGCACCGAGAAGGATGAAGCGTTGGTTCCGCTCGGGCTTATAGAGCAGACCAGCAGCGCCGTGCTGCCGAGGTTAGTGATCGTGAACGACTTGAAGGTCTGAGTCGTCCCGACATAAGTGTTGGCAAACTTGAAGCTGGTTGAAGACACCGAAAGAACTGGCTCCATGGTGCCGTTGGCGACTTGAGCGATCGAGTAGGTTCCGTGGGTCTCTTGTCCCAGGCTCTTAATTGCGCTCCAGGTCACAGGGGTTCTTACGTTCCAGACCCAATGCGTTTCCGCACAATTTGCCAGGTTATAGGTGTTGGAATCGAAGACATTCCCAACTCCCGCAGTGTTGCCCGCACTATCGTTTTCCATTCCCGAGAGACCGTCCGTATCGAGATAGGTGATGGTGTTGTCATGGACATAATTGTTTGCTGCAACCCATGGTCCCTGGGTTCCGGTACCCCGAGTTAGATTGATGACGGCGATGCCATTGCCGCCTGCCGCGGAAGTTTCAACAACGTTATTGAAGATAACCCCATTTGAGGAACTGATAATTCTGATTTGCGCATCTCCAAGCCAGGTCGTGGGAGCGGCTGCGTTTCCTTTCACGGTGTTGTTCCGGATTATGACCGAGTAGCTAACCTCGTGCTGAATGCCGACGCCTTGATTATTGACGACGGAATTACCGTCATAGAGCGTGTCGACATTGTTGGTGTCGGTCCAAAGCCCCTTGCCATAGTTGTCATGGACATAGTTTGCGCTGACGACGAGATTGGTAGTCGACCAGAATTTGCTGCCCCCCGCTTCCCACTCCGGGTCGAAGCCGAGCGTATTATTCCACGAGATTTCGTTGTTGGATGCCAGACAATTTGCGGCGTAAGAAAATTTGATGCCGATCTGACCATTGTGGTGAATGTAGGAGTTGAGTATCTGGGATCGTGCCCCGAGGCTGATCCCGCCGCCATGGTTCAATGTCGACTCAACCACATTGACATCCCAACCGGATCCGAGCCCCCAGGAATAGCCCCCGATTGCCCCTTGAAGGGCAGGGGTAGCGTATTTCTCGACCGTAATATGGTCGATCTCGACGTTGCTCGCGTTGCCGGAGAAAGCGTAGTTTGTCATGCCTAATTCCACTACATGTGCGCTTGGATTGGTCGGAAGATATAACTTGCCATGGGCGCGATCGAAGTACCAGGTTCCGGCGGCGAGATTGTTCGGGCTCGCGACCGGCGTTTGCAGAATCGAATCGATAAACAAGTCTTGATCGTATCCGCACAGCGGGCTGGTGGACTGGCACACGCCCTTCCAGGAAGAATCGGCGACCGCCGACGCGACCCAGAGCCCGGTTCCCCGAGGATCCGATACAAAGCTCAGAGACTGCGATCCGTCCATCACTACGCTGCCCTGTCCGCTGAAAGTATCGCCGTTCTTGGGTACAACGCTTTGCATGCGATAGGTGCCGGCTTGTAGAAGGAATGTAGTGTTAATCGGGGCTGCCGCGACAGCAGCCTGGATGTTGTCGGTGGGCGCGAGAGTCAACGTTGTCGCCGCGTGAGCCGCAATTGACAGAGCGACCGCAACACTTAATGCAAAAAATGAAGGAATGAAAGTTTTCAGGCGCGCTCTTATGAGGTTCATTAAGTTCTCCGATATGAAAAATCTTGGCTTCGATATGTGTTAATAGGGAGAAGCGAGATCCTCGTGGCGGTAAAAACTTCGATGCCGCCAAAGAGGAGTGGTGTCACCCAGCGATCTTGCAAGCTTGTGCTGCCGCTGAAGCAAAGTTCTATTTTGTCGACCAATAACCGGGCAGGCCCTAGTCGCCGTTGACCGGCACTCCATTCCAAATCCTTATTCGGCTTACATCGGAGATGTAGAGCAGATTCAGCCCGTCGATGTTGCCCCCCGACGCGATCGAATAGCGGCCTGACTCAGCACTGTTCGAGATGGGTTGCAGCACCAGGCAGGTGCCCTCGGTGGCAGTCGCACGGAAGAATTGAATTGCCTCGGCGACCGTCTCTGTAGCCTGCTGCTCGATGACGTTTTTGCAGCCATGCCTTGCAGCAGCTTCTTCGACCCCAGCAAGCCAGTGTTCATGGGCTGCCGTTACAGTGGATGCGTCAACAAGAGTGACTACCGCTGCCGTCGTAACAACGCTACCGGTCGAATTAGTCGCGCTGATTACCGTACCGCCCTGAACAGGACTCGAAGGAGCCGTGTAGAGGCCCGTCGAAGAAATCGTGCCGACTTGACTGTTGCCGCCGCGAATTCCAGCTACCGACCAAACAAGGCTGGCTGAAATTGAGACGCTTGTTTGGGCGACGAACTGCTGACGCCCATTTGTCATTAAAGTAACATTGCTTGGGTTGAGTGTGATTTTGGTTTGAGCCGCACCGGGGATGGCGGAAAAGCTGGCTATAGTTACAGCCAAAAGGGCGATAGGAATTATGATATTAGCGCGAATCTTGAACACGGATGAAAAGATCCTCCGATCAAAATGACAAAAAATGCGTGCCTGGTGTGTCTCGAGACTCTTGACGTTTTTCCTGGATTTCTTTCACAAGGGTAACCGCAATTAAGTAATAGAGCTAAGTACCAAAGTTACTCTACGGATAAAATGTTCCCTACTTGGGCGAATTTGAGAAATGTGACGAGCCCGGTCTCCATGACGCGGGCCGTTCAACTGAACCGGGCCAGCCGCACACGGTGCTCGGAAAATCACCTCGGAGAACTACTCATTGAAAATGCGAGTCCTCGTTACCGGCGCAGCCGGATTCCTTGGTTCCCACTTGACCGACCGCCTGCTCCAAGAAGGCCACTCCGTCATCGGCGTCGACAACCTCTCCACCGGAGACATCATCAATCTGGCCCACCTCACCAAGGAGCCGCGCTTCGACTTCAAGGAATGGGACATTTGCAATCCCTTCGGTCCTGCACTCGATTCCGACTTCGATCCAGGCCCGGTCGATTATGTCTTCAACCTTGCCTCGCCCGCCAGTCCGCCGGAATATCTACGCTTGGCCATTGAGACCCTGCGCGTCGGCTCAATCGGTACAGAAAACGCATTGCGTCTCGCAGAGAGTTATGGCGCCGGATTCCTCCATGCGTCCACGTCGGAATGCTACGGCGACCCGCTCCAGCATCCACAACGGGAAGATTACTGGGGGAACGTCAATCCCGTCGGCCCACGTTCCGTCTACGACGAAGCCAAGCGCTACGCCGAGGCTCTTGTCATGGCTTACCATCGCTCCCGCGGTGTCAATACCCACCTGGTTCGAATCTTCAACACCTACGGCCCGCGTCTGCGTGCCAGCGACGGCAGAGTCATTTCCAACTTCATGATGCAGGCCTTGCGAGGCGAGTCGCTAACCGTTTACGGCAAAGGCGACCAGACACGAAGCTTCTGCTATGTCGACGACCTCATCGAAGGCATCCTGCGTCTCTCGCGCTCGACCGAACACATGCCCGTCAACATTGGCAATCCCCACGAGTTCACCATCCTCGAATGCGCGCAAGCTGTGCTCGAAGTGACCGGATCCAATAGCGAGCTACGATTTGAATCATTGCCCACAGATGACCCGACTCGCCGCCGCCCTGACATCACCAAGGCGCGCGAATTGCTTGGCTGGGAACCGCTGATCCAGCTCAAAGAGGGCTTGAAGCGGTCTCTGAGTTTCTATGAAGCGAAAGTGTCCGCATCCGAAATTGAGGTCGGCTCCTCCCAATAACAAAGTTCTCCCTGGGATCGTCTTGGACCTTCAATACGCGGGGCTGATGCATATATTCGATCCCGCCCACAGAATTGGTTCGCAGTTAAATTCAAATTGATAAGAGACGTCCACCGTTCGCTTCCATTTGGTAGCGAATACGGCGGATTTTGCCCGTGCCATTCAAGTAAATCGAGACACCGCCCAAGATGCATTCCTAGAACGGTTATACATACCTGAGAGCAAATTCCGGCGGGTGAGTGAGTGAGTGAAAACTCTGTGGATTCGTGACGATAACGCAGCTTGAACAGTTAGTTTCGCGGCAATACGTCAAGAATTGTGTAAAGCTTCGGTCGATTTCAGCCCCAATCGTCCGAAATTGTAAAGATTGCGAAGTTGGCTTATCGAAGGTCAACAAGTGGTCCTGATTCCGGGTTGGAATTGTGTAGGTCACCGCAGCCCTTTGAGATGCCTGGGAAGTCAGGCTTCTCGATCCCTGAATCCAAGCCACGCTATCAGAACGTAGCGGGATGGCGGCATATCTCTACATGATGATTTTAATCCTGAATTCCTCCCCAGGCCTTCCGCGCATCAGACAGACATGGCAGGGTACCAAGCGAAGAATGCGTGCAGGCCAAACCATGTTCCGCCACAGCGCACGGAAACATCTCTACCGATCGTGTGGCAATCGCTCCTCAACTTTCTTAAGCAGTTCAGAAGGTTTGAGTTCAAAACTCCCTGCAAAATCAAAGAGCGCCTTGAGAGAAGGGCTCTTTTCTCCGCGTTCTAGCTGCCCTATGTAGTTCCTGTGATAGCCGGTTTGGTGGGCATACGAGTCCTGCGAGTAGCCATTGTCCAAACGCAATTGACGCAAGACCACTCCGAATGCCTTCTGAGGCGAGTCCTGGGAAAGGTCACGGGCATGATGCTGTATGGGCACATACTGACCATGGACCGCTGACCACAATTGTGCGACCCACCTATAGTGTGTAACCATGGGTACGACGGACGCAATATTGGCATCATGCAGCACTGCAGTTCCCAATTATGGGTTCTGCAATGAAGCCTGTTGTACAGCCGGTCGTTTCCCGCCCGACCCCATCAAAGTCTGGGAATATCGAATTGGAATGCCAGAGCTGACCAACAATTTACCTGTCACCAGATTTCTGCTGGCGCCCGGACCTCGAAGGCGGGGAGCCCAACCTGTACAGCCACCAGGTTCGGATGCTTCGGTGATTCTAGGGCTACGAAGATTCGAATTCGATGTGGAATTCAGTAGCAGAGTGTTAGGGTGTCGGTTGCCCGCATCTCCGAAGTGTGAGCCTCGAATAATCAGGAAGGTTGACGAAAAATCGCCCGACAAGAGCGTGCCAAGTGGATGGACAAGAAGTATTGCAAATGAAGGAGAGGATGATGGAACAGCGAGACAAGTTCGGCATTCTTGCCGAATTGGAGAAGCCAGATGATCCGAAGCAAATACCATCGTGTGTGGCGACCGTCCGCGAACTAATCGCCGCGCTCTCGCTATACGGCCCAGAGGAGGAAATTTGGATACCCGGAAGTCTGTCGCGGTCGGCGGCCCAGTTGGTGGGTAACGCTCAACTCCTCGAGATTCCACAAATCCTTGTTGAGCACGAAAATAGAATGCTCTGCATCAATCCTCATGAGCGGCGCGAGAGGAAGGCGGAACCCGTCTAGCTGTGCCTCTGCATTGGAGGTCCCGAATGGGAATGTTTGACATTGTGATCATAGAGGTTCCACTGCCAGATGCAGGAGCCGCAGAGGTCAGGGAGTGGCAAACCAAGGATTTCCCCGACTCGTTCATGGAAAATTACAAAATCACAGTAGACGGCCGACTCTTGCACGAGCGGATTCACCTAGAAGATCGGTCGGATTCGCAGTACCCGATCGGGAGTAAGGAACGTCTCGTTGGGAGCGCGACTCGGATCCACGACGGTTGGGATGACGTTCACTTCCACGGCACCCTGAGTTTCCATGGCGACAAGTATTCCGGTGAGACGAGAATCATCAGATTTAGGTCCGAGTCATGTGGAGAGGATCTCCTCCACCCGGAACCGGCCGAATGGTTTGAATACAAAGCGAAATTTACAGACGGCCGACTGGTTTCGATCGAACGTGTCGTACGACCAGGAGGCCCCTGAATCGAGATACCGAGTGGCCTTTGCCACTTCAACTGAGGAGGACATCATGACAGAGCCCCGAGAGGTCTGGATAGAGACCGAAGTCGGAGACATTGGGATCGTAGGAGCCTTTGGCAAGTTGGGATTGGGACTAGTGGTCCGCAGTGACGTCTCAAGAAAGGACTTCAACCGCTTGGCGAAAGGAATTGGATGGCCATCGATCAAGGGAGTGCAACGATTCGATGATGGGCCCGTGATGGTGATGTCTAGGAAGCCACGATTCCTCTGGCGCGAGCACGCTGGATTATCAGGTCGCAGCAGATTCCAAGGTGGTGAACTGACCTCGGGATGACTTGCAGGCACTAATGGTCTTCTGGAGTTCACCCATGCTTTTGTCAATGCACGGAATCAGAATCAAATTTCAGGGTTCTTCCAAATGAAATCTGCCGAGATGGGTATCTGTTTGATGCACCCTACCACAAGATCTAGTAGTTGGTATGCGATCAAGGGTCATTCATTCAGTATTTCGCTTACCAGAATCTCAGAATTTCTTGCGGCTAATGCGTCTGTTAAGAGTAATTGATTCAAAAGGTTAACAGAATTTAAATCCGCATGGCGCCGTTTCATTTATTTCACCTATTGCATTTACTACACTTATGTGGCATATTAAATTCTTGGAGGACACTCTTATGGCCGCTACTCTTGCTGTACCTCATCGTCAATTGGCGCCCTCGGCGCTAGAGGCAACACTAGCCCGCGATTCGGGGCGCCGTTTGTCACCCTATGCGCGGCTTGGCAGGTCTCTGTCCGTGCGCGTCCTCGACGCAGAGCAAGATCAGCCTCTTGAATTACCGGCTGGTGCGGTCGCCCTACTTATGGACATTCTCGAAGCGATGGCGGCAGGGCGGGGCGTCTCCCTGATCCCTGAGAATGCCGAGTTGACGACCGTGCAGGCAGCAGGCGTGCTAAACGTCTCTCGCCCCTACCTTATCAAGTTGCTGGAGGAAAATGCCATTCCACATCGCAAAGTTGGCAAGCATCGCCGCATCCGGATGGAAGATGTGATGGCGTACAAGGCTCGCATTGATTGTGAGCGCGAGGCTGTTCTCGATCAGCTCACCTTAGAGGCGCAGCAGAACGATATGGGATATTCGCGTTCATGAGCCACTACACAGCACTGCTAGACGCCAATGTGCTGTATCCTGCACCACTGCGCGATCTGCTGTTGCAACTCGCTGTCACAGACATGTTTCATGCGAAGTGGACGGCAGATATTCACCGCGAATGGATCAACTCGCTACTTGAGAACGAGCCGCATCGCAGCCGGGTCGTTCTTGAGCGGACGCGCGATCTTATGGACAGAAGCACGCGTGACTGCCTGGTGACAGAGTACGAATATCTCATTGATTCCCTTACCTTGCCCGACCCCAACGACCGTCATGTGTTGGCCGCAGCAATTGTAGGCCGCTGCGACGTGATCGTCACGTATAACCTGAAAGATTTCCCGAACGAGGCCCTTGCCTCTCACGGCATCGAAGCGCAGCATCCAGATGAGTTCTTGAGTAATCATCTCAATCTAGCGCCGGGCATCTTCTGCAGTTCTGTGCAGAAGGTGCGCCACCGACTGAAAAATCCACCCTATAACGTAGATCAGTATTTGGAGAATCTTATGGAACGAGGTCTTGTGGCTACGGTCGCAGAACTAAGGACCTTTGCGCAGTTACTTTAATGGAAGACGTACATGGTTGTTCATAATTACCCACAATAGCCTAATTCTAATTTGATTCGGACGTGAGTCCTGTTAAGCACGTTTTGTCACCACTTTCACTGCTCCTTCCTTCTCCGGCGCCTTTCGGGATGCCAGATCGTTCTCAGGATGCAAAATCATATCCAACGTTACCGGCTCGATCGCTACAGATTGCTGTACGAGCCGGTAAAACAGCTTTCCCCTATTCATCGACTTCCGCCGATTAAAGCGAAACGTGAACTCATCCAGATAGTAGTCCAGATGCTTATGGCTAACGGCCCCCTGATGAGTACCCATCAGCCATCGCTTCAGTAGCGATATCACCAGATGTACGTGCGGCAGGAGCTCCGACGCATCTTCTATCTTGCCTTTCAGGACAATTACTTCGTGCTTGTATCCAATGGAATTCACTCTTCTATATCCCCGCCAGCCATCCGTACGAATCAAGCTGCCAGGCTTCACCGACTCCTGAAGGAAAAGATTGAGAGTTGCGGTTGATGCGTCAGGTATTTGGCAAAAGCGAATTCTCCCAATTCCCGTGCCATTTTCTTCGACCGCGACAACTACAAGAGCTTTATCTAGGTTTCCGCGGCCGTGCATCTCTTCTTCTGGCGCACCAACATAACATTCGTCGACTTCCACCCTGTATGTTTGCTTTTAGAGGCGTGAAGATGAAGTCACGTTTCGGCGGAGAGGCCGTTTCCACCCGAGGCCTTGGTTGGTTGAGCCTGATGGGAAGATAGGCCTCCGCCCCTCTCTTCTATGCCGTGGAGAATCGAAGGCCTGTGAGCCTGGATGTTCAAGGTCGGCAACAGAGTGCGTCCGTTGGCGCGGACAAGGGGCGGATGCCGAAACCATCCTAATGCCGAAGGAGCTCTATGAACAAGCCGTCCATTGCACCAGAAGCTACGGTATTTTGCGGCATCGATGTCAGTGCCGACACTTTAGTAGTAGCGGTAATCGAGAGAGATCAACCGCTTCAGCAGCGTGAGTTCGCTAATCGCGCCGGTGGCCATAAGGCTCTGAGCGGCTGGCTGAAAAGACGCGGGTCGGTGTCGCGGGTGTCGATGGAGGCCACAGGTATTTACTCGTTGGACGCAGCGCTGGCGCTGGATGCTGTCGAGGGCATCGAAGTGGCAGTGCTAAATCCCAAGCTAGTGAATCGTTTTGCACAAACGCTCCGGCGATCGAAGACCGATGCTGCCGATGCGGTGGTACTAGCGGAGTACAGCCGCCGTATGCCGTTCCATCTATACCGAGAGCGCCGTGCCCACTAGCACGCTGAATTATCCGTCTGCAATCACTCTGGGCGGGACTGGCGATGTCTATGTCGCAGATATCCGACTTCAAAGTTCTCAGCCCCACGATGATCACGGCTACGATTCTTCCTACGAACACCGATCCAACTGAGGCAGCCTCGGTTACCGTGGGCGATGGGTTCATTTATGCCGGGCCAATTCAGCCGGCAAATGCGAGTTCCGGGTACTCTCCTTGGACTAACTTGTGGGGCATGACGGCAAGTGCACAGATCCTCGCCCCAGCTCAGATCATGTGGAACGGCAAACCTATCAGTGGAGCAGATCCATCAACCCAATCCGCCGTTGTGGGCCAGCAAATCTACTTGGCGACCGCAACACCTGGTCTTCCCGACAGCCTCTCCATCACGAAAGGCACATGGACAGTGGGAGGAACGAATATAGGTAAGTATTCGATAGTCCGTCCCGTGCCCGGTTCAACGGTATCGTCAGCCACGGTTACGCCAACTACGCTGACAAACAATCCAGGGGAGGATCCGCTGACTACCTTGACCACCTACTGGCTCTACCCTAAGGACAACGTTTCGGTGACCTACCAATACTGTGCAATCATCACAGGTCTTTCAAAACCTGACGCTGACGCCGGTGCCAACTGCAGCTTGGATGCGACTGCAAAGTTCAACGTGACCGGACCCTCGGCGGAAGTTACGCCATCCACATTGGGCTGGTGGGTGAGCTATAAATATGCGTCGTGCCCGAGCTCTCCACAATTACTCGTCTATGGAACTGTATTTCCCTGTTCAACGTCCACGTTTGTTCCTGGGATTCGCTTTACTCCGATCAACGTGTCCAATGACAGCGGCGGAACATTCCAGTGGGTTCAGGTGATTTCTGGGAACATTGCTTCTTGCACTATTCCAAATGGACGTTGCACATCGCAGCCATTGGGTACCGGTTTAGACCTTTCCTATCCTTACCCTTTTGGCAACGAGAATGAGGCAGAGGATACTCCTACTCTGGGTTTAGATAATACAGTTAATACCGAATCCAGAGCTTTCAAGGCGACAATGTACTTGGAGTGGATCCCGAATGGTGAACCCGACTTGGTAATCCCTGTCCCAATCGCGCAAGTGGTTTGGAATATCAAAGGAACCGCAACTCAGAGCGCAAATTACTGGCGGTTTTCCTCAGCTGCTGATCTTGCGCCTGTATCGCAACCCAGCACAGACGACGGCCCCTTCCACGGATTGCCTACGTGGAATGCGGTTGTTCTCAAAAGGGTCCCCCAAAAGGGCGGACAGTAACGGGACGCCCAGTGGAACGAGGCAAAGGAGAATCCATGGTGAGAGAACTTGCACTAAATATTGTTGTGCTACTCCTTGCGACAAGAGGGGTTGCTCTTGTTGCACAAACATCCGCAATGCCGCAGCCTGGATTCAAACTCACCCTTTCAGAAGGACGGCGCGATGCCACAATGGTCTCTTGGCAAACTAAGTTGGTCGTGAGGTTCACCAACACCTCAAACGGGATTATCCGAGAAGATGCATGTTCCGCGGCTGGAGGTCTGTACAAACTTTCTGTTGTGTATAACGGTGTTCCGGTTCAAGAGCCCGAGGATGTGAGAAAGAGCAGAGAATCTGTCGAAGCCGCGGAGGCTAAGGGTGGCCTCTGCAGTGGAAGTGTCCCCGGGCGACATATCCAACCAGGGGAACATTGGGAGGACACCTTCGCCTACAATACTACTAATTCCGGGACATATGAGTTTACCGTTGAGGAAAAGGCGTTTCTCCAGGAACCGGAAAAGACGGTGACAGTCAAATCGAACACCGTTACCGTCATTGTGGCTGAGTCGCATGCCGGCGTGGCAAAATGACCTTTTCTTTTTAGGTAGACTTTCATGCAAAGTATAAAAATGTGTTAGGGATTCCTGCGTACGCTCTCTCGCTATCTCGATGATGGCGAAGATGCCTTTGAAACTAACGGACCAATGCCTTTAGAGAAAGGCGGTTGGGCATCCACGAGGTAACGAAGTGTCAATAGCAGCTGTAAACGCCACGGTTGGATGAGGTGCAATTTCCATTCCCCGGCAACGGACTTCATCGAACATCCACTCGGGAATGACGAGTTGGTCTACGTTGGGAAGAACGACCTGGACCTGATTGAGCCCGAGTGAACGACATTGTCGTACGACAGTCACCGTCTTCCCGAAATGGGGATGATGCGGATAGTCAACGGTCAAGGAAACATGGTGTGAGTGGTTCGCATCAACGGAATGCCGGCCCACATCCAACGGAATCCAAGATCCTACCACTCGGCAAGACGGAAACGGAATGATGTTACTTGATGTTTTATTTACCCCTTTCTTGACTCATGTGGGCCACGTAGCTAATGTAAGAAAACAACCAGCGTCGCCTCGCTCCGACTCTGGCCCACATCGCCGGATTCACCGGCCCACATCACTGGAATACGCAATCAGAGCGAAGCGTGTTGTTCTAAGTGCGGGCGGCGGCGGAAATATTACTAGCCACAGGCTCTTCTGCTGCCCGTTACGGTACGCGCACCTTTGATGACGCCCGTGAAGTAGAGCAGCCGCAAATGCGTCGCCAGCTCCGACGGTGTCAACGACCTCCACGTTGAAGTCGCGGTATGTACTTAGCCTTTCGTTGGAGAAGATTGCGCAACCCTCGCTACCGAGAGTCACGCAGATCGTGGCAATCTCGTGCGTCGATGCCCAATAGCAGCAGAAACCTTCTAGTCTCCTGAGTCATTGATTTCTTGTATAAACAGCAGGTGCGTGAGCAGTCAGAGTGGAAGTGGCGAATCGGGCGATGGAGGCCAGGATCTGATCCGCGGATTTGGTCCATCGAAAGGGCTTGGACTGTTGGTTGTGAACCTTGATGAACTCGCGAATTGCATCTTCCAAGTCGTGGACGCTTCTATGTGAACCGCGTTTGATCTGCCGCTCGGTGAGCAGTGCGAACCAGCGCTCGACCTGATTGAGCCACGAAGCGTGCGTATCAGCCGCAACAGAGCGCCTCACGCCCGAGACGTCGAACTAAGTGACGGCTTCGCGAATTCGCGGAAGAGCCCAAACCAGAAGCAGGCG
>Ga0302140_10000094_pt1 | contig 92370 bp, 86 predicted proteins | sample I_Bog_E1_1_FD_202095 | JGI IMG/M metagenome (GOLD analysis project Ga0302140, IMG submission 202095) | Peat permafrost microbial communities from Stordalen Mire near Abisko, Sweden - I_Bog_E1_1 | ecosystem: Environmental > Terrestrial > Soil > Wetlands > Peat | place: Sweden: Abisko, Stordalen... | reverse complement strand
GCAGAAAGAGGGCTCGAAAGGCTCCCTGCGCGGCAAATTCAAACGCGCCGGATGGGATGACCGCTTCTTGTACAGACTCTTGGAGATGTTTTGAAATGCGTTTGCCCTGGTCCCCTGTCCGCCACGGATTGACAAAGACAGCCCGCGGTTCGACAATCGGAGATTCAATTCAACACTACGGAAGGCCCTCCCTTGACTGCTCTGCTCACTACCAATCTGGGCCCAATTTCGCTCCTAGGCAGGGGCAAAGTGCGCGATCTCTACGCGGTTGACGATGCCCTTTTACTCGTCGCGAGCGATCGCATCTCTGCCTTTGATCACGTTTTGGGTAGCGGTATCCCCGGAAAAGGCAAGATTCTCACCCAAATCTCGCTATTCTGGTTCGACTTGCTCTCCCCCATCGTCGCCAATCACTTGATCGCGACCGACGTCCGCCAGTTCCCTGCCTCGCTCGCGCCCTATGCCGATCAGCTCGAAGGCCGCTCCATGCTGGTGAAGCGCGCGACCATGTTTGCTGTCGAGTGCGTGGCCCGCGGCTATCTCGCCGGCTCCGGCTGGAAGGAATATCAAGCCAGCGGCACGGTATGCGGCATTCCCCTTCCCGCTGGGCTCAAGGACGGTTCCCGTTTGCCCGAGCCGATCTTTACGCCGGCTACCAAGAGCCAGGACGGCCAGCACGATGAGAACATCTCCTTCGCTGCCACCGAGGCCGCCATTGGCGCCGCAGACGCTGCCGAGCTGCGTCGCCTGACGCTTGCCCTTTACGCGCGCGCTGCCGCCCATGCCGAGTCCAAAGGCCTGATTTTAGCGGATACAAAATTTGAGTTTGGCAGAACGCCCGAAGGCATTATCCTTGCGGATGAGGTCTTGACGCCCGACTCGTCGCGTTTCTGGGATGCGGCGGCGTGGAAGCCTGGTGGCGCGCAGCCCTCCTTCGACAAACAGTTTGTACGCGATTATCTTGAGGCGATTCACTGGAATAAACAGGCGCCGGCTCCAAGTTTGCCCGACGATGTGGTCGAACGGACGCTGGCCAAGTATCTAGAGGCATTCCGCCGGCTTACGGATCGGGATCTGGTCCTCTGAAATCAATGCGGAGCAATCATTGCGGAGCGGAAAATGACGCCAGTTGACTGGGTTGTGCTAATCATCATGGTGATCGCGGTACTCGGCGGCCTGATGCAGGGATTTTTCCGTTCCGTATGTTCTCTCGGCGGACTGATCCTTGGCCTCGTCGTCGCCGCATGGAACTATCGCCACTTGGCGGCGGTTTTTCTTCCGTTCCTCAAGATCACGGCGGTCGCCGATACCATTGCGTTCGTCCTGATTGCGCTTCTTGTCATGATCGCGATCAACATGATCGGCAACTTGCTGGCCAAGGCATTCAAATTCCTGGGGTTGGGCTGGCTCGACGGAATCGCCGGCGCCGTATTTGGCTTTTTCCAGGGCGTCGTGTTGGTGGTGATCTGCATTCTGGTCATCGTGGCCTTCTTTCCCGAGGCTCATTGGATCGCCGACGCCAAGTTGCCGCGCATGTTTTTCGGAGCCTGCCACGTGGGCAGCAATCTTACCCCCTCCGAGTTGGGTGAGCGCGTCCGCAGCGGCCTCAGAAGTTGGGAAATCGAGTCGCCGCCGTGGATGCATCCGGGCCATGTTTGATTCCGCCGCAAATGATGCGACTGTATGAAGATTTTGTGACAAGCTAGAAAGAGCAAGGGGAATACGTGAGACGAGAACTGGAAAGCCTGGTAACGCAAATGCATTCCAGCGGTGTTCGCTATGAGGATGCAGTTCAGGAATTCAAGAGGCAATACCTGCGTGAAGTGCTGGTGGCACACCGGGGAAACCAGTGTAAGGCGGCTGAAGAGCTGGGCATGCACCGCAACACGTTGAGCCGTGCTATGGCCGAACTGGGGCTAAGCCTGGCTGAAGTTCGCGCCGGCCTCAAGCGTCCACCGCGCTCCGAGCGTCCTGTGTTTAGCACGGTGCGCCAAGGCCTGGGACTCCGCCAGGGCTAACGCATTTCCGGAGATCATGCAGACAAGCACAACACCAACTGAGACGCCGCGCGTTTACCTCTCGCCGGGGTTTGCCTGGGACGAGCAGGCTGCCTATCTGTTTGATATTGATGGCACTTTGCTGCGCACTCGCGATCGCATCCACATGGATTCGTTCGCTTACAGTGTGCAGCGCGTAACCGGTTTCGAGGTCAGTCTGACCGGCATTGCGCTTCAGGGCAGCACCGATACCGGCATCCTGCGCGAAGCCTGCACCCGCGCCGGCATTCCCGCCGAAATCATTGCCGCCAACACCGAAGCCATCCTTGAAGCCATGTGCGCCGTCGTCAAAGACCAGCAACTTCAGATGGATCCGGTGCGTATGCCCGGCGTTGAAGACGCGTTGCGCCATCTGGCCCAGCGTGGAGCCTTGCTTGGCGTGGCTACTGGCAACCTTGAATTGATCGCTTGGATCAAGATCGAGCGCGCCGGACTGAGCGAATGGTTTCGCTTTGGAGGTTTTAGCGACCGTTTCCCCATCCGCTCCGAGCTCATCGCCAATGCGGCCGCCAAGGCGCGGGAAATCGCTGGCAGCGATGCGACCGTCTGCGTGGTCGGCGATACGCCGCGCGACATTGAGGCTGCTCGCGCCAACTCCCTGCCAGTCATCGCCGTTGCCACCGGCAGATATAGCTACGATGAATTGATGGAATTCCAACCCGAGGCCTGCGCTTCGTCGTTGGCCGACTTGCTGTCTTACAAGCGGACGGGGCAGTGAAAACAATGTCTCACATTTGTCTTACAGGCTCGGCAGCGGTCCTCGTCACCATCGCGACCGTAGCGCTGCAAGCTCAACAGGCTCCGCCATCGCCCCCCGCTCCCACACAGACCGCGCCGCCACCCTCGACTCCGAAGATTCCGCCTCCCGCCCCCAAGCAGGCCAGCGAAAGCGACCGCCGTCGCGCCGTCAAGCTGTTTCTTTCCGCCACCAAGCTCTATCAAGAAGAGAAGTTTGAAGAAGCGCTCCAGGAGTACCAGCGCGCCGCTGCTCTCGACCCCGCCAATACGCAATATCAAGTATCGGCGCAGGTTACGCGCAGCCATGCCGTCACTGCACTCATCCAGGCGGCGGCACGGCAGCGCACCCAGGGCGATGCCACGGCCGCGCGCGCATCGCTGGCACGCGCCACGGTGCTCGACCCGACCAATCCCCAGATAGTCGAGCATTTGCGCGAACTGGGCGACGACGCGGCGCGCGATCAAGTGCCAGGTTGGTATGAACAGACAGCCGACGGGCTTGGCTCACCGGAAGCACTTCCATCCGTTACCGGAACTCATAGTTTCCACTTGAAGATGAGCCAGCGTCAGCTGATCCGCCAGGTCTTCACGGCTTATGGTGTCGAGGCCACTGTCGACGATAGTGTCCGTGCGACAACCTCCCGGCTCGATGTCGACGACGCCAGTTTTAAAGATGCGATGCGCACACTCGGTGCGCTCACGGGTTCGTTCTTCGTTCCGATAGATCCGCACCGTGTGCTGGTGGCCCGGGATACCCGCGAAAATCGCCAGCAATTCGTTCGCACCGGGGTTGAAACCGTCTATCTTTCCGGTCTTTCCACCCAGGAAATGACCGACATGGGCACTCTCGCCAAAAACGTCTTCGAGATTCAGCAGACGTCGGTCGATGCCTCAGCCGGCACCTTGACGCTACGTGCCCCCGAGATGACGCTTGATGCCTTCAACGCCACGTTCCATGATCTGATGGACGGCAAGAGCCAGGTCATGCTCGATGTTCGAATCATTGACCTTGCCCACACCAGCGCGTACAACACCGGCGTACAGCCACCGCAGACCGTTACTGCGTTCAACGTCTATGCCGAAGAGCAGTCCATTCTGAATGCCAATCAGAGTCTTGTCCAGCAGATCATCTCCTCTGGCCTGGCCTCACCCGGCGATACGCTCGCCATTCTCGGCATTTTGCTGGCTTCCGGCCAAGTTTCTAGTTCCCTGTTTTCCAACGGCGTTGCGCTGTTCGGCGGAGGTTTGACCCAGTCGGCGCTGTCACCCGGACCTGCAACCCTCAACCTGAACCTGAATTCTTCCGACTCCCGCGAACTCGACCAATACCAGTTGCGACTCGAAGACGGGGAAGAAGGTACGCTCCGTAGTGGCACCCGCTACCCCATCATGACGTCAAGTTTTTCAAGTCTCGGCGCCAGCAGTGTCAGTATCCCTGGCCTAACCGGCGCCGGGCTTTCCAGCAGCCTGGCGTCCACCGTCTCGTCGCTCGCCGGCTCAGCTACCAATATTCCCCAGGTGGAATATCAAGACCTCGGCCTCACCCTCAAGGCCAGGCCGCGCATCCTTCGCTCTGGCGATGTCGCGCTCACGATGGACATGAAGATCACGGCGTTGGCTGGCTCGGCACTGAATGGCAATCCCGTGCTCGCCAACCGTGCCTACTCCGGCGTTGTGACGCTCCGCGAGGGCGAAGGAGTAGTCGTGGCCAGCGAAGTAGATAAGCAGGAAAGCCGCGCAATCAGCGGCGTACCGGGTCTGAGCGAAATCCCCGGCCTCACTGAGCTGACCGACAATGACCGGCAAAGAAGCAGTTCGACTTTGCTGATTGTAGTCACGCCTCGTGTCGTCCGCAGTCCGCAAATGGCCGGCCACTCGCCCTTGCTGCATATCGATCGCGGCACGCAAGCCCGCTGAGCTGTCTTCAAAAAAGAAAAACCCCTCATGCTCACGAAATTTTCAGCGTGAGCATGAGGGGCTGTAACTTCCCGTCGAATCGGTGGTGATTATTGCGCGATTCCGTCCAGCTTTTCCTGGTACAGAACAATTTCCTTGATCGTGTCGTACGGCACGCCGCCGATTGGCACCTGGCGACCGTTCACCATCAATGTCGGCGTCTGATTGATGTTGAGATCTTGTGCCAGCTTGACTGACGCTTCGACTTCCTGGTCGGTGGCCGGGGTTGCCGCGCAAGCTGAAATCTTGGTCGGATCGAGCCCGGCCTTGGTCACTGCGCTGTTCAGCGTCATGGTCGTACCGTCGGGCGTCGCCAGACCGTCTTGGTTGCCAAACACCGCGTCGGCAAACTGGAAGAAGGCTGAACTTCCCCCCTGCTTGGCAACGCACACGGCATAGCTGGCAGCGGTTTTCGACGACGGGTGAATCCGTTCCAGCGGATAATTCTGGAAGACGATGTGCGCCTTCGGGAAGTCGGTCACCAGCTTATCCATGTTGGCTTGTGCATCTTTGCAGTGGGGGCATTGGAAGTCAGCAAACTCAACCAATTCCAGGTCCTTTGTCGCAGAGCCGCGATACGGTCCGGTGGCACCCTGCTGCAACAGAGCGCGAGCCGCGGTGTACGGATGTTCGCCGAAGGGATAAACATCGTCGCCGGCAATAATGTGCTTGCCGTCCGGCAGCACAAAAAACAGGAACGGCATCGGCTTCTGCTTGCCGGTCTTGTCGCCCACATAGATGATTACTTTGCTGAGCCCGTCGACCTGGGTTTTCAAGATCGCCTGCGTCTGCCAAACCCGGTTCGGGTCGAAGCCCCAGCTCGCTTGGAGAAAGCTGTCAATCACTTCTTTGGAAGGTGAGGATGCGGTGAAGTTCTTTGGATCCGGCTTAGGAAAGACGGGCGCGGCTGGCGCCTGGGCGGCAGGTTGCTCTGCGGGTGCCGCGGGTACTTGCTGCTGGGCGGCAGCTTCAAACAATGGGCACGAAAGCAGAGCCAACACGGCTACGCTGGCGAAACGGGCTTGGTTACGGATCAAACGGATTCTCCTTGTAACGATTCTCCCCATTATCTCTCTCCGGCGCGACCCGCGCCAATCTGCGCTTTCCTTTTAATCAAGTCTTCAGAAGTCCGGAAACAGGCATAAGCTCGGAAGGATTGAGGGGGTAACGCCAAAATCTCCCGGCTTCTTCTTATACCTGGACCTTAACTGCGATGGGAAACCTGCGGCCCATTCCAAACGACTTCGACGTAACCTTCAGCACCGGCGCCGCCTGCTGGCGCTTGTACTCCGACCGCTCCACCAGGCGCACCACCTGTTGGACGAGTTCCAGCGGAAATCCATGTGCAGACGCGATATGCTCGGGAGTCTCGTAGCGCTCCACATAGGCCTCTAGAATCGGATCGAGAACTTCATAAGGGGGCAACGAATCTGTATCTTTCTGATCCGGGCGCAGTTCGGCGGAGGGCGGCTTGTCGAGAATCGACGTCGGTATCACCTCGCGCTCTCGGTTAAGCCAGCGACAAACGGCATAAACCCTCGTCTTCACCAAGTCTCCTATGACAGCCAGGGCTCCCACCATGTCCCCATAAAGCGTGCAATAGCCGACCGCCATCTCCGATTTGTTTCCGGTCGTCAGCACCAACGCCCCGGTCTTGTTGGATAGCGCCATCAATAGGTTGCCGCGAATGCGCGATTGAATATTCTCTTCTGTGATGTCGGGCGCCAAGCCATTGAAAAGCGGTGCAAGCGCCTGGTTAAACTCTTCGAACAAGCCGCTGATGCCGATCACGTCAAATCGAATGCCGAGATCTGCAGCCAGTCGCCGGCTGTCGTCGACCGAGCCCTGCGATGAGTAAGGACTGGGCATACCAATGCCAATCACGTTTTCCGCACCTAGCGCCTCGGTCGCAATGGCAGCAACCAAGGCGGAATCGATGCCTCCGCTGAGCCCTACAATTGCTTTGCGAAATCCGCATTTGCGCACATAATCACGGGTGCCGAGAACAAGCGCCCGATAAGCAGCCTCGGTATCGTCATCAACGGTCGCAACCGCCGGCGGCGTTGTTGCGAATGGGTCGACAATGATCAAGTCCTCTTCAAAAGACGCAGCCTGCGCGATCAACTCGCCCTCTGCATCGAGTGCCAGCGACGACCCATCGAAAATAAGGCTGTCGTTCCCGCCCACCTGGTTGCACAACAGCACGGGAATGCGGTCGCGCCGCGCGATCGCAGCCAGCATCTCGCGCCGGGTCGCGCGCTTCGAGTGCCAAAACGGCGACGAAGATAGATTGATGTGCAGTGCAGGGTTTTGCCGCATCAGCTCTTCCATCGGATCGATGGAATAAAGCCGTCGCGGCCAGAATCCCTTGTCGTTCCAGGCATCTTCGCAGATCGAAATCGCCAGCCGTACTCCATCCAACTCGACTACTTGCTGCGCTCGCGAAGGCGAAAAATAACGCTGCTCATCGAATACGTCATAAAATGGCAATAAGCGCTTGTGCTGCTCCAGTAGCAGATTCCCTTTATCGAGCAGAACCGCCGCATTCACCGCCGGTTTACCCGAATCCCCTTCGGCAGGCAAAGCCACACCCACCAATACGGCTGAAGACAACTCCCGCGTGGCGTCAGCAAGTTCGTCGATGGCGCTACGACAACGAGCCAAAAAACTCTTCTTCTCCAGAAAATCGGCGGGCGGATATCCGCAGATTGCCAGTTCAGAAAACACAGTCAGCCGGGCACCCCGATCCGAGGCGCGTCGACTAACATCAATGATCTTGCGTAGGTTTCCGGTAAAGTCCCCCACCGTAGGATTAATCTGGGCAAGCGCGATTCTCACATCTCCAGTTTAATCCCGCAAATCTGCCCCAAAACACCCCAAAGTTCTCGTGAATCGAAAGCCGCCAAGCATACGCTAGGAGCCTGTTCCCGCCAGCACCACGCCAATCGTGCGAACGATGATTTTGAAATCCAGCCACACGCTCCAGTTATCGATATAGGTCACATCGAGCGAAATGTAGCTATCAAATGAGGGATCACGACGCCCCTGAACTTGCCAGAGGCCGGTGATTCCCGGCATGACATCTAGTCGGCGAAGGTGGCTAAGTTTGTATTCGCGGACCTCGCTGGCGATCGGTGGTCGCGGACCCACAACGCTCATTTCGCCGATCAGAACATTAAAAAATTGAGGCAACTCATCCAGCGAATACTTGCGTAAAAATCTCCCCAGGGCCGTCACGCGTGGGTCGTCGTTGATCTTGAATAGCACCCCATCCCGCTCATTCATGTGCATAATTGCGGCGCGACGAACTTCCGCGTCTCGAACCATGGTGCGAAACTTGGTGCAACGAAACACGCGTCCCTTCTTGCCAATGCGCTCCGACAAGTAAAACACCGGACCGGGTGAATCCAGTTTGATGGCAATCGCCAGTGCTGCCAGGAGTGGTGAAAGGAAAACGATCGCCAATGTAGAAAATATAATGTCGAAAATCCGCTTTAGAATCAGCTCCACTTCGCGGACTTCACCGCAGTGCAGAGGGATGGTTGGAAACTGACCTATATATTCGATCGGACTACTCCATGCCAGACTGTCGAACATATCCGGAACCACGCGAAGATCCACGCCATTGACACGAGCCTTCTTCAGCACGTCCTGAACAATGCTGCGCTCGCAGGGCGTGGTAAAGAAGATCTCGTCAACGAAATGTTGGCGAGCGTGCTGAAATATCGTATCCAGCGAACCCACCACGTCGCTTCCCATACCGGTATGCCCCGATGCCGACCCTGGGAGTTCAACGAAGCCTTTGAACGTGTAGCCGAGATGTCGAATACTCTCGATATGATGTCGGAGGGCGTGCGCTTCCGGGCCGGTGCCCACAATAAGGACGTTGCGGGTACCGACTCCGCGTTCAAATTGTCGGTATATCAGGACACGGTAAACCAACCGCCGCAGGCTCAGCGAAATCATCACCAGGCTAAGCGAAACCAACACAATGCTTCGCGGAATATCTTCGGCGCGAACAAGATAGAGCGTTCCCGTGAGCAGCAGGCCTGATGTAAAGCACGCTTGCACACTCAGGCGTTGTTCATGAAGAAAGCCACTGAGACGCGTGGGAGAATAGAGATTCAGCCGTCGACTGGTCATTACCAACGAACCAATAAACCCGCATAACAACGCCAGCAAAATCCACCGGGGTCGGTCATGGATCAACGTTCCATGCCAAAACCCCCTCGCGCCATCCAGCGGTCCTGCGCGCAAATAGTACAGGGTGGCGAGAAATGCGGCGCCGAGCGCCGTAAGTCCGTCCATGGCCATCCAAAACCTTGCCGCACCCCGCGGTTCTCGGGCATAAGTTGCACTCTTTGCAGGCACCGATTCAGGGGACGAGATCGAGGTCGCTACTCGCTGCCAAAGTTCCGATGTCGCCATGCGCGGTCCGCCAATCTCGACAAATAGCCGGTAGGCGGACTTGGCCGCCTGCGATAGAAAGAAACGCGTCAGAACACAAACATCGGGTCGTGGCCTCGATGGCGGGAAATCGTCGCAGTCTTTGTTGGCAGTGCAATTCGAGCATGCTTGGCGGAAGTTCTAAATCACTTGTTTATTCCGCTCCGATCACACAAACCTTGCCCTTTGTATTCCCAAAAGTTGGGGCTAAGAGTAGTGCAGACTTTCTGGAGCAATGTGTCCTGCTCGGTGGACACTTATCTAATGGTTCAAGAATTTAATATTCAATCGATTTGTGAATTCTAGATCTGATATTGAAAGTGTGTTTCCTGAGAGACTTGATATTTATCGCCCAATGTAAATTGAAACTCTCAACTCGAAAAACGCTGCGTTTTCTTCTGTTTCATCATCTCTCGTTCATCCTATGATTGCAAGCAAATGGTAACCAAGATGGATTACCGATAGGTTACTAACGGTTCGATCACCTCAAGCTGAAGGTAATGCGTACGCGTCCAACTCCAGAAACTGACAAATATTCGGATCCTCGGACGCCATAAACTCCTTCAAGGTTCCAAAGAATTGAGCCCTCCCCTGATGAAGAAACAGCACCAGATCCGCCAATCGTTCGGCAAAACGCATATCGTGTGTAACTACAATGCTTGTAAAGCCTAACTGGTGTTTTAAACGTTGAATGATGCCTCCGAGGCGACGGGCAATGATGGGATCGACCATCGTTGTCGGTTCGTCATAAAGCACGACCTCTGGCTGCGCTGCGAGTGCGCGAGCGATCGCTACAGCTCGCCTGCGCCCGGTCGAGAGGCTCGCGGGAAGAGCATCTGCTACGTCCTCCGCACCTACCAGACCGATCAATCGGTCAACAATCTGTAGAACCTGGTCCTCCGCCAGTCCGCCGCGCTCACGCAACGGAAAAGCCACATTCTCGCGCACCGTCATCGAGTCAAAGAGGGCGCCGTTCTGGAACACCATCGTGATTCGCTTTCGAATCTGCTGCATTCCGTCCTCACCGAGCCCGACGATTTCCTGCCCATTGACGTGAATTGAGCCGGAATCCGGAGTGAGAAATCCCATCAGCATACGCAAGGAGACGGATTTGCCCACACCGCTACGGCCAAGAATACACAGGGTTTGCCCACGATCGACCGAGAAACTCACATCCTCGAGAACCGGTCGGCCATTAAACGAAATCGAGACGTTCCGAAAAGAAATTACCGGCTCCGGAACCGTGTCCGGCGCGGGCATCGTCAGCGTGGGATCGTAATTGGACGGGGAATCCGACATAGGCTGAATTCAGATTACGCGACTTCGAGCGGACCCATAAGCCATTGCCCGGTCAAGGTCAACGGGGGTATTCAAATTACTAAACCATCGAGCAGCCGGAAGCCCATTAGGATCATCGAGATGCCCCGCCTGTACCAAGGATTCGACCGGCAGCACCGTTACCAGCTCTTGAGCCTCTATTGCGGCCGCAGAAAAGGCTGAGTAGCAGCCGCGCCGTCCCTCACGAAGCTCATGCTCGAGAACCGGCAGTGCACCCCGACGCACAACCGCTGGAAATGTTTGGGGATAGCCATTGATCGAAGCAAGGGTGATGGCCCTTCCCGTGGTCCTCGCATGCAGCAAAAGATAACGGATCAGACAACAAGGAACATTGGGCTGATCGACCGATAAAAAGACGCCATGCTCGGCCCATGTCGAGGCCAGCGCAGCACAGATTCCAGCGAGCGGACCAAGCCCTGATTGCGCATCGGGAACCACCGGCGCAAACTGCGAGAGGTCCGTTTGCGCTCCGGCGATTGCCGCCTCTAATCCCGCATCTCGCAGAATCGCAAGAGCATGGGCCAATAACGGTCTTCCATCGAATTCCACCAGGGCTTTCTCGCTCCCCATCCGGCTCGAACGCCCGCCGGCCAGCACAAATCCAGCCGCAACTCCTTCTTGCCCGCATCCCCGATCGATCAACGACCAGCTTCCTCCAGAAAACGAATTACCGATTCGATCCCCAATTTGAAGTTCTTCAAGTTGAACTTCTCGTTCGGAGCGTGCAAATTGTCGTCCGGCAAGCCAAACCCCATCATGACGCTGGGCAGGTTCAGATGGCGCGCAAAATCGCCCACTATCGGTATCGAACCACCGGAGCGAATGAAGACCGTGTCCTTGCCCCAAACCTCATGAAGTGCTTGTGTTGCAGCCTGGATGTAGGGGTTGTCGACCGGGATCAGGCAAGGGTCGCCGGAATGAATCAGCCGCACCGTGACATCAACCCCCGCGGGCGCGATTTTTTCGACAAAGCTCTTGAATTGTGCAAAGGCTTTGGCCGGCGTCATGCCTGGCACCAGGCGCATCGAGATCTTGGCCTGCGCCTTGGCAGGAATCACCGTCTTTGCTCCCGCACCCGTGAAGCCACCAGGGATGCCGTGCACATCAAGCGTCGGACGCGCCCAAGTACGCTCGAGAACGCTAAGTCCCGGCTCGCCAACAAGCTCACGAGATCCTACTTCTGCAACTCGGTAGTGATCCTCATCGAACGGCAGCGTGCGCCAAGTCGCCAGTTCTTCAGCACTCGGCGGAATAATGTCATCGTAGAAACCGGGAATAAGGATATGGCCGTCCTCGTCCTTGAGCCCCGTAATGATCTGCGCAATGGCAACAAAGGGATTAGGCGCCACACCTCCGTACATGCCGGAGTGCAGATCGGTCTTCGCCCCACGAACCTCCACCTCGGTATAGATCATGCCGCGCAGTCCCACACAAAGAGTCGGCAATCCGGGCGCAAATAGCTCGGTGTCAGAAACAAGAGCGAAATCCGCCTTTAGTTCCGCAGGTTTCGAGGCGACAAACTCCGCAATTCCCTCGCCGCCCACCTCCTCTTCGCCTTCGAGAATCACGCGAACATTGATCGGCAACCTGCCAGCCGTTGCGAGTAACGATTCCAAAGCCTTGACGTGGATGTAAACTTGCCCCTTGTCGTCCACAGCGCCGCGGGCATATAGATTTCCGTCCCGCTCTTCTGGCTCAAACGGCGGACTCAGCCACTCGTCTAACGGATCGGGAGGCTGCACGTCATAGTGCCCATATGTCAAAACGGTCGGCTTCCCGGCGGCGTGCAGCCAGTCTGCGTAGACCAGCGGGTGGCCTGCCGTCTCGATCAGCCGCACATTTTCCATGCCGATCCGCTTGAGTTCCGCAGCCAGCGTCTCTGCAGCCCGGCGACAATCGCCCGCATGCTCGGGAAGCGTTGAAACAGAAGGAATTCGCAACAGGGACTTTAATTCTTCGAGAAATCGTGAATGCTCCCGGTAAGCATACTCAACAGCAGGTGACGACATGCATAAGCTCCGCAATACTAGAATGGCAGCCAACATCAAAGTATAGGCGCTCGCGTGCCGCCGAGTACGGTTAAAGGAAAGAGGGTCTTCGCTTTGCCAAAATCCCGATGGTTCTGCTTGCGGCGCGTTCCTTGCGATTTATCCCTGGTTGCCTTGCTCTTTATTTCGATCTGTCAACTTTCTCCAGCTCAAGCCGCTCCTGAGATTCCTTTTTACTCCCGCGCCAATTCCTTTGGCATTTTGGCTGCATATTCTGACGATTCCAGCCACATTTTGCTGGGCCTCGCTGAAAACCGTAAGTTATTGCAAATTGGGGTGTCTTACAGCCGCCGTTTATTCATCGACCGCATGGTTAACTGGCAATATGACGGAGAATTGCTGCCCGTCGCCCTCGACAGCGATCCTGTCGAAAACCTGACCTCGACTGTCACATTTACCAACCCGCCGATGACCACAACTTCCACAACCAGCTTTCCGACGTCCACGGCATGCCAACCATCGTCGGGCAGCGGAACGTTTCCCGATGGCAGCGGGTCCTACACCTACACCGCTAATTGCGGGCGTCGCTGGGTCGTCGGGGAGGGTATGTCGCCGATCGGTTTCCAGTGGAACTTCATGCCTCGACGCAAACAGCAGCCGTTTCTCGTCGGACACGGCGGCTATATGTATTCCACCCAGCCAATTCCCGTAGTTGACTCCGGTTCATTCAACTTCACCTTCGATTTCGGCGTCGGCGTCGAACTGTACCGCTCCCACTCCAGATCGTTGCGCGTTGAATACCGATATCACCATATTTCGAATCACAATACGGCGGAGATTAATCCCGGAATCGACAATGGACTGTTTCAGGCAAGCTACGTCTTTGGCCGCTAATAGCGATTGATTGCGGGATCAATCTCAGCCGACCAGGCATCGATTCCGCCACGCAACGACTGAGCCTGTTCAAATCCCTGGTTTCGCAGCCACACCGCGACATTCATGGAGCGCATGCCATGGTGGCACAGCACCACAAGTCGTTCTTCCGGATCGAGTTCCTGGTGTGCCCGGGCAGGAACGTCGCCCATCGGCATCAGCACCGCGCCATCGATTCGAGCGGTTTCAAACTCCCATGGCTCGCGAACGTCAATCAGTTTCGCCTTGTTTTCTTTCAGCAATGCAGCGGCTTCGGTCGGGGAAATCTCGTAGTCCAGCATCACTCCAGTCTAAAGGTGAGCCACCCGCGCACGTCCAACGGACTGCCCTTCGATTGAATGACGTTTTTCCTTGCCGCCCGTAACTCCTTTGTTACCAACTGAACCGATCGCTTGCAGTGACGCGCTGCTGGCAGAGTTGCGATGAGGTGCGCACAATTCCGCCGCTCCGGTCGACGCAGCAGGGCAATCGCCATGCGACGACAAAGCCGGCCCAAGGGTCGACGGTGCTACGGCACCTTGGGAAATCAGCAGTAACGGCGAGGAACAGAGCAAGGCAATTTTCAGTCCGGTATTGATAATGGCATCGAATCTCGAAACAGGCATAGCAATCTCCACAAGGGTCGCAAAAGCATTTTGTGTCCCGATGCTGAATTGTGCGGGGCGACGCTATTCCGTTTCATCCCAACGCTTTTTCTTCGGACCCTCAAGGATTCGATCTTCCCTGCGCCCCACCGATTCGCGTCGACGCACCGATACCGGTACTCTGAAAGAGATGCCTCCGATTCTCAATGCACAATCCGTGACCAAGCAGTTTGGCGCGACGCCCTTGTTCCGCAATATATCTCTCACCGTTGAAGATGGCGATCGCATCGGCCTGATCGGCCCCAACGGCGCGGGTAAGTCGACGCTGCTGGCCGTGCTCGCGGGTCAAGTCGAGCCGGATTCGGGCGAGTTAGCCGTCCGCAAGCGCGCCCGTGCCGCCTACGTGCCCCAGGACTCGCGTTTCGCCCCAGGCCTGACGATTCGCCAGGTTCTCGAGCAAGCGATGGCTGCCGTGCATGTCATTGAATCTGAACGCGAAGGTCGTCTCCGTGAGCTTGCTGGGCGCACCGGATTCGACGATCTGGACGCGGAAGCTGCATCGCTTTCGGGCGGATGGCGCAAGCGGCTGGCCATCGCCGAGGCCCTGGTCAGCGAGCCTGAAGTGATGCTGCTCGACGAGCCCACCAACCACCTCGATCTTGCTGGAATTGAATGGCTTGAGGGTCTTCTGACCTCGTCTTCCTTCGCCGCTGTAACGGTCAGCCACGACCGCTATTTTCTTGAATCTACGTCGAGTCAGATTGTCGAGTTAAATCGTGTTTATGCCGACGGTTTGTTCCGTGTAAAGGGCAATTTCAGTCGTTTTTTGGAAGAAAAACAGGCATATTTGGAGTCCCAGAGCCGCCAACAAGAGAGTTTACGCAACCAGGTTCGCACGGAAATTGAATGGTTGCGCCGTGGTCCCAAGGCGCGCACCACGAAATCGAAGGCCCGCATCGACAGCGCCAACGCCATGATCGGCCAGCTTCAGGCCATGGATACGCGTACCGCGACCAGTTCCGCCGGAATCGACTTTGCCGCCAGCCAGCGCAAAACCAAGCGGCTTGTGGAATTCGAGGGCGTGGCCTGCGACATCGGCGAAAAACGACTCTTCACCGACCTAAACTTCATCGTGACAGCAGGCATGAAAGTGGGCCTCGTCGGCCCCAACGGCAGCGGCAAAACCACCCTGCTGCGCCTTTTGCGTGGCGAAATCGACCCGGTTGAAGGCTCGATTCGTCGCGCCGAGTCACTGCGCCTGGTTTATTTCAGCCAAATGCGTGAGTTAGACGAAAACCTCACTCTCCGTCGCGCCCTGGCTCCCGAAGGCGACGCGGTCATCCACCAGGGACGCACCGTTCACGTGGCAAGTTGGGCGGCCCGATTCCTCTTCACCGGCGAGCAGCTCAACCAACCGGTCAAGAACCTGAGCGGCGGCGAGCGCGCCCGCGTGCTGATTGCGCGGCTCATGCTCGAGCCAGCGGACGTGCTGCTGCTGGATGAGCCGACCAACGATCTGGATATTCCGACGCTCGAGATTTTGGAAGAGAATCTGCTCGATTTTCCTGGGGCGCTGGTGTTGGTCACGCATGATCGATACCTGCTAAACCGCGTCGCGTCTATCGTTTTGGGACTCGACGGGCAAGGGGCTATCGGCCAATTTGCCGATTTTTCCCAGTGGGAATCATGGCTTGAGGATCAGGAAACAGCCGCCCGCAAATCAGAAGCCACCGAAAGACCAAGTGGTTCTGAACTCCGATCAACGTCGGGTGCGGGTGCAAAAAAGAAGCTTTCCTACCTGGAAGCGCGCGAATTCGCTGCCATCGAACTGCGTGTCGAGGAGTCGGATGCGCGTTTGGCCGCGGCACGAGACCATATCGAAGCCTCCGAAGTCGCTACCGACGCCACGGCGCTGCAGCAGGCCTTGGCCGAGCTAGACGCCGCCCAGCATGAAAACGATGGGCTTTATGCGCGTTGGTCGGAGTTGACGGAAAAGGCCGGTTAGGCCGTTTCTTTTAACTCCGGTAAATGAAATCTTCAGTGAAATGGCTACGGCACGAGAGAATAGAAGAAGCGGCCACTGCCGCGCCGGCTAACTATGCAAAATGCTGTAAAGGTATTGATTGTCGAAGATGAGCCCCATGCATTGATGGGATTGGCGGAACTGATCTCCGGCTGGGGTTACCGTACCGAAACCGCGCGCGACGGAATCGAGGGCTGGGAGAAGATTCTTTCCTGGGATCCGGCGATCGTGGTTACCGATCTGAAAATGCCGCGGCTTGATGGCATCGGACTGCTCGCCAAACTGGCTGAAGAAGGCGCTTCGTTCAGCGCCAATATCGCCGTGGTGCTGCTAACTGCGCAGGGGTCCATCCAAACCGCCGTCGACGCCATGAAATTAGGTGCCTACGACTTCCTGCTCAAGCCGGTCGACGCCACGCGCCTGCGCACCATCCTCGGCAACGCTACCCGGCAGCGAGAAACCAACATCGAGCTTGAAGTGGCGCGTCGCCGCCTGCGCGAAACCGGCGTGCTCGGCGCCATGGTCGGCAACTCCAAGGCCATGAGGGAGATATTCGGGTTGATCGAACAGATTGCTCCCTCGAATGTCTCCGTTCTGATTACCGGCGAGAGCGGAACCGGCAAGGAGCTTGTAGCCCGCACCTTGCATGACCTAAGTCCCCGCAAGCCGAGACCTTTTGTCGCGGTCAACTGCGCGGCGATCCCGGAAACCCTGATTGAAAGCGAGATTTTTGGCCACGAACGCGGCGCCTTCACCGGTGCCGTCGAGCGGCGCATCGGTTGTTTTGAGTTGGCCACGGGCGGCACTTTGCTGCTCGACGAATTGGCAGAAATGCCCGTCGGCACCCAGGCCAAGTTGCTGCGCGTTCTCGAGGAGCGCAAGCTGCGCCGACTCGGTGCGCGCACTGAAGTCGACGTAGACGTCCGCGTACTGGCTGCCACCAACCGCAATCCCGATGAAGCTATCTCACAGGGCAGTCTCCGCACCGATCTTTTGTATCGCCTTAACGTCTTTCATATCCACATGCCGCCGTTGCGCACCCATATCGAAGACTTGCCTGCCATGGCCGAAGCCATGCTCACCGAGATGAACTCCAAACACGGCCGTCGCGTCTCCGGCGTGGCTCCGTCGATTCTCGATCGGATGATGGCTTTTCACTGGCCCGGCAATGCCCGCGAGTTGCGCAACACCATTGAACGAGCGGTCATTCTTTGTCCTGACGGCGCCCCGCTCGATGCCGGTCATCTGCCTCCCGGGTTCGGCAAATCGCATGCGCCCGCATCGCAGGCCGACGACTCGAGCGTGGTGCCGGTAAGGGTTGGCACCACGGTGGATGAAGCCGAACGCATGCTGATTGTCCGCACCCTTGAGGCCACCGGCCAAAACAAGACCCGCGCCGCAGAAATTCTCGGCGTCAGCCTGAAAACGCTGCACAATAAGCTCAAAGAATATGGTCAGATGAGGGAACAGCAGTCCGTTTGACAAGAAACAAGACTGGAAGAAGCAAGAACCCGAAGGTCGACAACGGGCATTTGTGGTCTCCCACCCATCGAGCAAAATACGCTCGTTGGTTGGGGCACCCAGAGCTTTATCGCTCGGGGTCGGGAACGCCGGTGGGAGACAAGGAAACGGCGAAGGATGGGGAACCCCGGTAGTCCCTCTAACGCATAAGTTGGGAAAAACGGCAGTTTTCCCCATACGCAGCGAGAGCGTGAACCCATGCTGCTGAAAACAAAACTCGTTCTGGCGATTACCACTCTGGTGCTCTCGATCTCCGGGCTGCTGTCGCTGGTCTATGTGGGTCAGTTGCTTCACGCCGCCGTGCAGCAGTCCTATGAAACCAACCGCATGGTCGCCAATGAGGTGCGGTTTGCCCTGCAGAATGCTCTCGAAGCCGGGCTGAAGGACCGCAAAGTCGATCCCAATCATCCTGAACAACTGCTCCAATTGCAGGCTGAAGTTGTGCACACCAGCAAGGCCCTGCAATCGGTGGTCGACGCCATCAACCGCTATTCTCTGACGGTCTACGACATCAACATCGGCGACACCGAATCGCGCGTGTTGTTAAGCACCAATCCGGATAACCAGGATAAGCCGCTTCCCGTACGCCCCGATTATCACCAGTTGCTCATCGCCAATCCCATTGAGCTCATGTCCAATGTCTTTGGCCCGCCTAAAGTTTTTGACGTGATGGTGCCGCTGGAGCGCAACGGAGCGATATTTGCCACCGTGCATGTGGGCGTGCGAACCACCCTGTTACGCGCAGTTTATGCTCCGTGGATCGGCGAGGCCATCACCCTGATGAGCTTCGCACTGGGCACCGCGCTGGTAGTCGCCCTGCTCTTGAGCAACCTGGCCTTGCGACCTCTTGAAGAGATCAGCATGCAGCTCGATTACTGGACGACGGCCGACCTTGACATGACTGAAGACGGCGATCGGCCACGACAAGACATGGCGGCTCGCGTTTCCACCAAGATCGAGCAGATTGGCCAGCGTATGCGCAATGTGGAGGAAGTCTTCTCCGCATTGAAAGATAATCTCGATCACATCCTCGGGAATCTGCAGGACGGCATCCTGCTCTTTACCAAGGATGGCCGCGCCGTGCTGGTTTCAGAGGCTGCCCGCCGCCTGCTGCAAGTGGATCGCGATCGCATGCTGGGCCTACACGCGGGAGAGATCTTCGACCAGTCAACGATACTTGGCAGTACGTTGCGCGAGGCCTTCGAAGGGCGCATCTCTCTCCACAAGGTTGAAATCCGCACCGAAAATGGACGACGTATCCAAGCGTCGGTCGATTTTATTCATGACGATTCATCGCGCCAGGGATTAGGTGCGCTCGTCACGCTGCGCGATTTGGAGTCGATGGAAGAGATTGAGTCAGAGCTTGAGCTATCGCGTCGCATGGCAGCGATTGGCAGGCTCACGTCGGGCGTGGCTCACGAAGTTAAAAATCCGATCAATGCTATTGTCGTTCACCTCGAGTTGCTCAAGACCAAGCTTGGAAGCGCCAGCGCTTCCGCCGTTCGCCATCTTGAAGTGATCGATATGGAGATTCACCGGCTCGATCGCGTGGTGCAAACACTTGTTGATTTTTCGCGCCCGGTGGAATTACAACTTCGGGAGCAAGACTTGCGCCTGGTGATCGGCGATGTACTGGCACTCGCGACCGAAGAACTCTCGACGCGCAATGTCAGGCTGGTGAGCCACATGCCGCCCAAGCCGCTGATTGCGAACGTGGACTCCGACTTGTTAAAGCAGGCCGCACTGAACGTAATTCAAAACGGAGCCCAGGCCATGCCTGACGGCGGAACCCTCGACGTCGCGATTGAAGTCGACCGGAAAAACGCCATCATTCGCATCTCTGACGAGGGCACCGGAATTTCCGATGAAATTCGCGAGAAAATTTTCGACCTCTATTTCACGACCAAAAGCGAGGGAAGCGGTATCGGATTGGCTATGACTTATCGAATACTCCAGTTGCATCATGGGGGAGTCGAAGTACAATCAAGGTTAGACTGCGGCACAGAGTTCAGACTGATAATTCCGTTGGCGACAACGGATTGGGGGCGCAGGTATCCTCAATCGATGAATATTGAAGAGAAGAAAGGGTTAGTGGGATGAAGTTGTCTGCAAAGAGCATCGCATGGTTGCTGCCTTTGCTGCTGACTGCCTGCGCCCACAAGACGCCTCAATCACAAACGCAACAGCCGGTGCTGGCGCCGCCGATTGAAGACGCCCCCCTGCCCAAGCCCGACAATGCGCCTGCAAATCTGCCCGCTCCGGTGGTGAATATTCCGCCCACTCCGCCGCCGACGGTCACACCGCCGCCGCCCGCACCCAAGCCTGCGCCAAAGCGCAAGAAGACGACTGCCAAAACGACTCCGCCGCCCGCCGCCAGCACGCCGCCGTCAAGTCAGGTGGCCTCCGCTGCCGCGCCCGAGGAAAACGCGGCCGGTCATCTGTCTTCGGTCGACGCACCCGATCAGCACAAGCAGACAGCCGATTCCATTGCTGAAATCGAACACAATCTCAATGGAATTACGCGCACGCTCAACGATCAGGAGCAGAAAACCTCCACTCAGATCAGGGCGTTCCTCAAGCAGGCACGCACCGCGCTCGCTTCCGGCGATGTGGATGGAGCGCACACCCTGGCGGTCAAAGCCAAGGTGCTGCTCGATGAGTTAAATCAATAATTTCCCGGCGCTTTCAGAATTGATGTGGATAGCGCACTAGCGCTCGCCCCAGCTCAACTTATTTCGCAGCGCCTCAAAGAAGCCGCCTTCGGTAAGCCGCACCAGGTTCACGGTGTGCTTCGATCGCTGGCAGCGAATTTCATCGCCGACACTCAGTTCCACAGCCCTCTGCCCATCGACCGTCAGCAGCGCCAGGTTGGGAATTCCCTCGACCTTCACACTCAGGCACGCATCGCCCCGCACCACGATCGGCCGCAAGGTGAGCAGGTGAGGACAGATTGGGGTCACCACCATCGCGTCCACGTTCGGCGTCAAAATCGGACCATTCGCTGCCAGCGTATAAGCCGTCGAACCGGTCGGCGTCGAGACAATCACGCCATCGGCGCGAAATCGAGCCACTCGCTTGCCGTCCAATTCGACTTCGAAGTCGCCCATGCGCGCGATATCGCCCTTCGTGACCACAATATCGTTCAACGCCTCAAAGCTTGAATGCATCAGGCCTTCTCGCCAAAGCTCGGCGTGCAGCATGGCGCGCGGATCGAGCAGGTGGCAATCGTTGCACCATCCGTCGAGCGTCGCGTAGAGGTCGCCCAACCGCACTTCGGTAAGGAATCCCAAGTAGCCGAGATTTACGCTGAGAATCGGCGTGCCCTTTTCCGCGAAGATGCGGCTCACCGAAAGCAGCGTGCCGTCGCCGCCGAGCACGATGATCAACTTCGGCTCGAAGTGCGGCATATCGACCCGGTCGACCGACTCGGCGGCATTCGTGTACATCCCGCCCTCGCGGTCAAGCAACGGTTCATAGCCCCGCTGACGCAGCCACGCAATCAGCTCCGGCAACAGCCTGGCGAGCTCTTCCTTTTGCGGTTTGCAAACAATAGCAATTCGAGTCATGCGGTCTCAGTGTACCGGATCGGTCGCAGCATCAGGCTCCGATAGCGGTGCCGGTTGGCGTGCGTAAAGCAGGAATTCGCGATTGCCCTCAGCGCCCGTGATCGGCGAAGGAATCGTCTCGACAACCTGCCAGCCCAGCGAGCGAACGGAGTCCGCAACCCTGTCGATCGCCAACTGATGGGCCTCTGGATCGCGAACGATGCCGCCTTTGCCGACGTTTCCACGGCCGGCTTCAAACTGCGGTTTCACAAGGATGACGGCTTCGGTCAGCGCCGGTGCTGCAGCGATGACCGGCCCAACCAGGAGAGTCGCCGAGATGAATGAAACATCCATCACCAGGAGAGTTAGATCCGGAAATCCAGCCTCGGCGGCCAGGGCCATCGGCGCCAGAAACCGGGCATTGGTCCGCTCCAGTAGACGGACCCGCGGGTCGGTGCGGAGTTTCATCGCGATCTGGCCAAACCCGGTATCGACCGCCGTCACATGGACAGCGCCACTCTGCAACAGGCAATCGGTAAATCCCCCCGTCGAGGCTCCCACATCGAGGCAGGCGCGGTCGGTCACGTTGATTTGAAAATGCTCCAGCGCTCCGGCAAGCTTGAGTCCGCCGCGACTCACAAACGGCTGATCTTCACCCAGCAGGCGAACGGGCGCGTCCGCGGCCACTGTCGCTCCTGGCTTGTCGATCTTTTGTTCCTTCACCAGCACACGGCCCGCCAGTATAAGCGCCCTGGCCCGCTCGCGGCTCGACACAAGGCCGCGCTCCACCAGCAGCAGATCAATACGACTCTTAGCAGGACTTGTCATTGCAGGGACTCTTCTTCATCCGCATGAATAAAGGGCCGTCCCATCGCGGAACGGCCCCTCGATTCTGATTTCATCTGCCCAATTACGGCAGCGTTTGGCAATTCGCAAGGGTGTAAGTAGCGCTGTATGTGCTCGCCATCAGCGCGGGCGGAAGATAACACGGCTGCCCATAACCAGGATTGCGGCTCACGTTGTTCACGTTGGCACTGACGCCGTTCTGGTTGCTGGTTCGCACATCGATGATGTTGCCCTCAACCAGCACGGTGGTATCGACGATGTCCTGATCGGTACGCAAAATGGTGAGATAAGGGCTGTCTGGAGCGGCGATATAAACTTTGCCGTAGAGCGAGTTCTGCACCGACACGACCGTGCGCGGATGGCCGATCACCGGCACCGTCTTCTCGACCGAGTGGCTGGTCAGGTTGACGATCGTCACAGTGCCGTCGTTCTGGTTGGCCGTGTAAGCGCGGCTGCCATCGTAAAGCGCCGTCACGCTGGCAGGATTGGTGCCGACCGGAATCGTATAGGTCGTGCCGAACGTGCTGCTGTCGTTGCCGTATTCGTCCAGGCTCACGTCAATCACGCTCACCGTTCCGCCGTCATAATTGGCAACCACCAATTGGCTGGTCGCGGCGTTGTATTCGGCGTAGATCGGGCCTGCGATCGCCGTCATGCCGGTAGTCCCGTTGGGAGGATTTCCCGAACCCGCGCTCGCCGCGTTCAAAGCGGCCACTGCTGTAAGCGAAAGCGGCAGCGTCGGATGGCACGTCACAGTCTGCCCAGTCTGATTCAAAAACGGCGTGCAGGCATCGAGTGTATTGTTCTGGCTGTTGATCACAGTGATCGTGTCGTCGCCGCGATTCATGACAAACAGACGCCGGGCGTCCGTAGACTGCACCGCATAAACCGGGCACTTGCCCAATGGAAGGTGCGCAGAAACCGTGTAGCTGGTCGTTTCAATCCCGTCCGCTTCACCCAGCGGTCCGGTCGTTGGCGCCAGATTGCATTGCACATTGGTCACCGCGCCCTGCGTGATGGCATAGTTTCTTTCCCCAATCGTCGGGGGACCAATAATCGTGACCGGCGTCGGCGCCACTGGAACCGAGAGCTTGTATGTCTGTGGCGAACCCGTTAGCACATCTGCCTGGTTCCCGGTCAGATCCGAAACCCACAACCCCGCCGAGGGCGAGAACAGCCCAATCGGTTGCGCCCCGGTAGCCAGCGTCGAATAGGTGACGTTTTTGGTCTGCAGCGTGCTCGACACCGGGAAAAACGTTAACGTTCCATCGCTGTTCACGGTATAACCCGACGTGCCTGACTCATCCACCGTAAAGCTGGTCGGACCGGGACCAATGGTCGCCTGCGCCACGATGGTATCGCCCGCATAATCAATGATCGTGGCGATGCCGGGCGTAGTGGGCGATGGCGACGAAACCACGGCCGCGAAGGCGGATGGCTGCGCTGCTGGCCCGCTGGGGTTAATGGGCGTGACGACCGGTCTGTATCCGGCGCCGCAACCGGCAATTACGACGGCAACTGCAAAGGCCGCGCCCGCCTCAACCAACCGCACGTGCGCCTGGCCTAAAGACTTGGAAAAAAGACTCATTCAGTTTCGTTCCTGCTTACTTCGTGATTGTAAATCAGACGGCCCAGAGTCCGACCCCATCGATGTCCAGCGCAATAGGTCTCAGGCGCGCTCTACAAGTTTCAATCGAAGTCCCCAACTTCGCAGCGGGAACATGCGATTTCTGTCAACTGCAGTTCCCTGTTAGACGCTCACCGGCCGCCAAGGGTATCGGCGTCGATGACCGATGCGACACCCTCCGCTCAATGCCGCACAATCTCGATCACGCTGCTATCGCTTCCCGCCCAAGCCGGCACGCCGGCGTTGGTCAGCTTCTTCTTCGCGTCGTCCCAATGCAGTTTGGTGATCGAGCCCGCGCCTTTTTCATAAGCATAGGTCGTGCCATCGTCTGAAAATAGCGTAAAGTCGCCATCCGCACCCGTATACACCCGCACCCTGGCGATCGCCTGCGTCTGATGGGTATTTTCGACGGCCGCGCCGATCGGCACAATCGAGCCCGCGCGCACAAACACAGGAATCGTATCAATCGGCGCATTCACGCTGACCGTCTGTCCGCCTTTGAAAAACTTGTTCGTCCAGTAGTCGTACCAGTCCGCGCCGCCGGGGAGATAAACCTTGCGGCTGGTCGCTCCCTGCTCGGTCACAGGAGCTACCAGGAACGCCGGCCCCAGCATGTACTCGTCGCGCAGATCCGCAACTGCTTCGTCGTCAGGAAAATCCAGTGGCAATGCCCGCATAAACGGCGCGCCCGTTTGCCACGTCTTAAATCCCAGCGAATAAAGATAAGGAATCAGTTCGTACCGCAGCCTCAAATATTTCTCAAGAATCGGTTCCGCCTGCTTGCCGTACGACCACACCTCGTTATACCTGCGGCTGCCGTGTGTACGCATAATCGGCAAGAACGTCGCATACTGAAACCACCGCGTATAAAGCTCCGGAAAGTCGTCGTAGCCGCCCACCGTGGCCCGTGCGTCCGAAGGATCAAGCAGCGGCGTATGCGCCGGATGATGGACGCGCGGCAAATACTGCCAACCGCCCGTGTCGTTCGACCAGTAAGTCATGCCCGATGCCGCAAAATCCAACCCCGTTGGAATCTGCCGCTTATACGTATCCCATGTCGGCGCGATATCTGAGGACCAGAAGATATTCCCGTTGGCCTGCGCCCCCAGGTAGGCGTCACGCGAGAGGATCAGAGCCCGCCGTTCTGGCAGATCGTTGCGGATGCCGTCAGCCAGCGCCGCCGTGTGGAACAGCGGGTACACATTGAAAAACTCTGTCCCCGGTCCCACATGAAAATAGGCCCCATTGGGAGGCAAATCGGGCTCCGTTTCGTCCGCCCACAACGAATCGAATCCCAGGCTGACAATGTTGTCGCGAACCGTCTTCCAATACCACGCCGCGGCCTTTGGATTGGTAGTGTCGATGTCCGCGCCCGCCTTGTCGTAAGGCAATCCGTTTTCCGGAGTTCCATCCGCCAGGTGTAAGAACCAGCCGTTCTTGAGAATCTCGGCATAGAACCGGTCCTGCGGCACAAACCGCGGCCACACGCTGATCATGGTCTCAATGCCCATGTCGTGCAGTTGCTTGTTCATTGCCACAGGGTCGGGCCAGAACTTGGGGTCCATGTCCATCTGACCCATTTTGGTGTAATAAAACCAGTCCACCACCAGCACATCGAGGGGCAAATGCCGCTCCCGATAGCCCTTTGCTACTGCCAGCAGTTCCGCCTGCGTCGAATACCGCTGCTTGCACTGGATATAGCCAAACGCCGACCTCGGCAGCAGCGCCGTCGGACCGGTTAAGAGCCGATAGCCGGCGTAAATCTCGTCGGCTGTCGCGCCCGCAATCACAAAAAATGAAACCCGGTTGCCCGACTCAGAACTCCAGTTCGTCTGCTCGTTGAATCCTGGCGAAATGGTCGTCTTGGACGGGTTATCCCACACCAATCCGTAGCCTTTGTTCGTCACCAGGAACGGCACGCAAACGCTTTGTCCCCCGGGCGCATTGTAATCGTGCCAGCAGTGCACCGGATGCCCGCGGTGATCGAGAAAACCTTCCTGATTTTGCCCCAATCCGTAATAATGCTCGTCGTCGGGCGACGCAAACGACGCTCCCACCACGTAGGAAGGCCCATCACTCGGCCGCCGATCAAGGGCAAGATCGGCCGTGCCGTCCTTGTGGTTGTACTCCGCCTGCTGCCATCCGTTCATCTGGAGCAGCGTTTTGCCCTCCGGCGTGCGAAAAATAATGTTCGCCCACGGCACTGACCCGCCAAAATAGTTGGCGGTATCCGGCTTCTGTCGTGCACTGGCCTGCGGGTCAGGATGGGGTCGATGAACCGTCACCACCATCCGATCCGATCGATACACATCTTCCTTGTCCGATTCGTTCGCGCTCCAGCCAGCGGCATCCGGCTCGGCGACAAACCCAAATCCCGGAGCCGCCTTGGCCGGGCCGTCCTCTTTGCTTAACGTCACTCGAATGATGTTGGGAGCATACGGCTCGAGGACGATCGTCTCGCCTTCGCCGCTCAGTTCCTGGCGATGGCTCGCGCCCTGCGCAAAACTCGAATTCGATTGAAAGGCCAATCCGGCCACAAGAACAACAAGCGCACACCTTTTCATGCCAGGCTCCGTTGACACCGCGAACAAACGAGAAATTCCAGCGAATCTGAGTGTAAACCGATTCACCTCAGCACTTGAAATGGTGCCGTCGCCACTCGAAATTGGCCGGGTACGATGAGATGTGGATCAACTCAGACTGCAAGGCGAATCGAAACTGGTGCTGCTCCTGGTGCTGCCGTACATTGCCGCCAGCGTCGTTTTTCAAATCCGAAATTGGACGTTGTCAGCCCCCTCCGTTGCCATCTGGGCCGGTGGTCTAAGCCTGCTGCTGGGACTGGTCGCGTGGAAGATGCGCTCCGCTACTCCCGCCGCCGCTCTCACCGGCGCCCTCATCAACGCCAGCCTGATGTTCTCGACCTTCGTCTATCCCTATCAGCCCTGGCAGACGGCCATCGTCCCCGTGCTGTTATTGATGGTGCTCACCTCGCTCGCCACCCGATTCGGCCGCAAGCGAAAGGAACGCCTCGGCACTGCCGAGAAACGCCACGGCCGTAACGCCGCGCAAGTAGCCGCCAACCTCGGCATGGCCGCACTTGTCTCCGATCCCGCGGTTCATTCCTGGATGATTGATACCTTCCGCTTCCACGGCGCGGACTTTTCCCTCTTTGCCGTGGGTTTGGCCGCTCTCGCCGAAGCCGCCGCCGACACCATCTCTTCCGAATTAGGCCAGGTTCTGGGCGGACGTCCCTTTATGATCACCACCCTGCGCCGCGTCGACCCGGGCACCGACGGTGGCGTCTCCCTCGCCGGGACCGTGGCTGGGATCGCAGCAGCAGCCCTCGTTTCCGCTGTCGGCACATTCACCCTTCGCGGCGGAATTGTCATGTTTGGATTGACTTGGGCCGGCGGCGTCTTCGGCCTCTTCTTCGACAGCCTGCTCGGGGCCACTTTAGAACGTCGTGGCTGGCTCAACAACGACGCTGTGAATTTTCTATCGACAGCAAGCGCCGCCGGCTTCGCGCTGCTGTTGCTGGCTCTCTAGTGAGGAAGTGAAAGGAGTGAAGAGAGTGAATGGAGTAGTCACTTTTTCACTCCTTTCACTGCGTTTTTCACTTCCTTCACTGCTTTTCTTCACTTTCCTCACTTCGCTCTCAACATCACCGGCTTCTCGTCCGTATGCATACTGATCTGCCAGCGCGTCAGCCCCAGCACCTTCTTGCCCGGCGTCAAATCAAAGGGAGCAAAATCGACCGTATGATCCTTCGTCGAGACCGCAAAGGTACTGATCGCCCGCTTTTTCCCCTTGACCTCAACCGCCAACAGGCACACATTCCCCAAATGTGAAGTCGCATAGAGAATCTGGTGGCTCGCGACCACGCCAAAATCGCCCGTCGGTCCCCAATCCTTCAGGAAGCGACTATACGGATAATCTCCATGCCGCTGCGGATGCGCCTGCCAGTCAGGGTCGTTGTTCCAGATTCCAAAGGCCTTGGGGTAATCTTGCCGCTCCACCGCCGCGAAAAACGTATTGACGCGATGTTCGCTGGGCCAGTTCCAAAGCGTAAATACCAGCACCGGCGTCAGCAAGCAAACGATCACAGCCGCAATCGCTAAAATCCGCCTGCGTCGTGCTTTTGGGTAATCGAAAGAAGGAGCATCGAGAAGGGTCATCGCAATTACGCCTCTCTGCGCTTAGATTCAGAATTCCTTTGCCAAGACTGTAGGTCCGACCGGAGTATTTCGCTTGTTTACTCGGTCACTCACCCATCCAGATGCAACCGCCACAGAGTGTAGCTGATGATCTCGTGCGCCATCCGCTCCTTGGCCTGCGAATCGCCTTCAATCTCCACGCGCGGCCGCGGCGAAGTCAGCACATTCAGCCCATTGGCCGCGCAAATCTCGTGAATCCGAAACAGGTGCGTCCCGTCGCTGACGATCACCAGCCTGCGCAAACCGTTGGCCCGCGCAATTACTGCTACGCGCCGCGCCGACTGCAGCGTCGATCGACTCTGAGTCTCGGCAATGATGGCCGACTCCGGCACACCTGCCCCGACCAGGTACTGACGCCCGACCGCCCCCTCAGAGAACTCATCGCCCCCGCCACCGCCCAGCGTGATGATCAGTGGCGCAATTCCCCGGGCATAAAGCATGTGGGCGTGATCGAGACGCGCTCGAAAGACCGGCGAAGGAAGGCCGTCATATTCCGCTGCGCCAAAAATGCAGATCGCGTCCGACGGAGCGGCCTGGTCCCACTTGGCATAGCGTTCAATTTGCGCGTAAACCCAATAGGCCCAAGCGCCGCCGGCCACGAGCAGAGCCGTCAGCAGACAAAATGCCACCCTCAGCCGACGCTTGTGGCGTGACTTTCCCGCGGCCTTTGGCGTGGACTTGCGTTCCATGGGCGTGCGTCCTAGCGGTCGAGAGCCATCACAATTTCATGCGTCGGAATGGCGCCCTCGCGCAAAACCTGCCAGCGACCCGGCCCCAGCGTCAGGTCCACAATGGTCGTCGGTTGCGAACGTCCCGTTGGCCCGCCATCCACAATCAACGGAATCCGGTCGCCAATTTGGTCACGCACACACGCGGCATGCGTACACTCCGACGCCCCCTGCATGTTGGCCGCAGTCGCCGTGATGGGCAACCCAAATCGCTCGACTACCGCCCTCGGAATCGCCGCATCCGGTATTCGTAGCGCCACGTTCCCCGTGTTGGCTGTCGAGCGCAGAGGCAGTTTGGTCCCCGCGCGCACAATGATGGTGAGCGGACCCGGCCAGAACTTGTCAGCCAGCCGATCGAGCGCAGGATCGCTATCCCGCGCCAGCTCATACGCCATCGACAGCGACGAAATCAGCAGCGACAGCGGCTTATGCTTCTGCCGGCTCTTGATCTGGTAGATTTGTTCAACCGCATGCAGGTTGACGGGGTCAACTGCGAGGCCATAAAAAGTATCGGTCGGCATCGCGATAACATTGCCTTTGCGCAGACAGGAAACGATATAGTCGATTCGATCTGGCTGTGGCTCATCGGGATGGACGCGCAAAATCTCCGCGGACAAGAAGGTCTACCTCGGTTCCCGCAATCAAAATGTCATAAAGACGGAAGCTATCACAGCCCCGGCAACGGCGCAACTCCGCCGCCACGACACCTATCTGCTCCCAGGCAAACAGAATAGAATCGCCAGAGTGGAAGCGGTTCCTCTTGATGCCTGTTCGCATTGTACAGAGTAAGCAGAACGCTCGTCTGAAAGAACTTCGGCGCGCCATCGCTCGACCCGGTCGCGAGAGCGCCGGACTGGCCGGGATCGAGGGGCCAAACCTGGTCGAGGAGGCGCTTCGGGCAGAATTGCGCGTCAACTGCGTCTTCATCGCGCAGGAGGCCAGAGACCCCCTGCGCGGCCTCGCCCTACCGCCCCATACTGAAGTTTTGATGGTTCCCAAGGCCCTGCTCGACGCCGCCCTCGACACGGAAACGCCCCAGCCCGTCGCCGCTCTCGTCGAACCACCCGACTGGACCTGGGCCCACATTCTCGTCCCTGAAAAAAGGTCGAAAGCCTTGCTTGTCGTCCTTGCCGGAGTGCAGGATCCCGGCAATCTAGGCACCATTCTGCGCTCTGCCGAGGCCTTTGGCGCGGACGGCGTGCTCAGTCTGCCCGGCACCGTAAGTGCCTGGAACCAAAAGGCACTGCGCGCCTCGGCCGGCAGCGTCTTTCGTCTTCCGCTGGTCGCCGTCGATCCCGATGAATGCTTCAACCGCCTCCGCGAAGCTGGCATCCGCACCTTCACCACTGCCTTAGTTGATGCCGTCCCCGCCGACTTGATCGACCTCGCCAAACCCCTGGCCCTCATCATCGGCAACGAAGGTAACGGTGTTCCAGACGAAATCGCTATGTTGGCCAGCGAAGCCATCACCATTCCCTGCCCCGGTGCTGTCGAAAGCCTCAACGCCGCCGTCGCTGCCGGCATTCTGTTGTATGAAGTTTCCCGTCAGCGCCGGAGCCAGTCATGAGCCTGTTCGATGGCGAGCCAGAAGGTCCCGTCCGCGGCACTCCCCGCACTGCTCCCTTGGCCCAACGCATGCGTCCCCGCTCTCTAGCCGAGTACAGCGGCCAGGAACACCTACTCGGCCCCGGCAAGCCCCTGCGCATCCAGATCGAGCGCGACGATTCCGGGTCGATGATCCTCTGGGGGCCCCCTGGGGTGGGGAAAACCACCCTCGCCCAGATCATTGCGGAAACCACCCAGGCCACCTTTATCGAGTTCTCCGCCGTGATGAGCGGCATTAAGGAGATCAAGCAAGTCATGGCCGAGGCCGCCCAGGCTGCCGGCATGGGCTCGCGCACCATTCTCTTCGTCGATGAAATTCATCGCTTTAACAAGGCGCAGCAAGACGCTTTTCTTCCTTACGTGGAGCGTGGCGTCATCCGCCTGATCGGCGCCACCACGGAGAATCCGTCCTTTGAAATCATCTCCGCGCTGCTCTCCCGCTGCCGCGTCTACGTCCTCCAGCCGCTCAGCGAAGAGCGCATCGCCACCCTCCTTCGCCGGGCTATCGATGACAAGGAACGCGGGCTTGGCGCCATGGGCCTCACCGCCGACGAAGACGCCCTCCTGCTCATGGCCAGCTACTCGAGCGGCGATTGTCGCAGTGCTTACAACACTTTAGAAGTAGCCGCGCAACTGGCCAACGAGGGTTCCAAACACATCGACCGCGCCGTCGCCGTCGAGGCCGTCCAGCAACGCGTGCTCGTCTATGACAAGTCCGGCGAAGAGCATTACAACCTCATCTCCGCCCTCCACAAAAGTGTTCGCAACAGTGACCCCGACGCCGCGCTCTATTGGCTGGCCCGCATGTTTGCCTCCGGTGAAGATCCCCTCTACCTCGCCCGCCGCGTCGTCCGCATGGCCGTTGAAGACATTGGGCTTGCCGCCCCTGAAGCCTTGAATCTATGCCTTAGCGCCAAGCAGGCCATGGAGTTTCTCGGCTCCCCGGAAGGCGATCTGGCCCTTGCCGAAGCCGTCGTTTATCTTTCCCTCGCGCCCAAATCGAACTCCGTCTATACCGCCTATGGGGCCGTCCAATCCGAGATCGAGCACACCCGCCAGGAACCCGTGCCCCTCCATCTCCGCAACGCACCCACCAAGCTGATGAAGGAACTCGATTACGCCAAGGGCTACCGCTATGCCCACGACGAAGAGGGCCGCGTGGCCGACATGGACTGCCTCCCCGACTCCCTCAAAGGCCGCTCCTACTACCAGCCGACGCAGGAAGGCCGCGAAAAACTTCTCGCCCAGCGCATGGACGAAATCCGCCGTATCCGCTCCTCCAAACGCAAAACCTAAACCGGGAGGACGTTGGCTCGCAGAGCAGGGAGCGACGTTCAAGACGGGCAAGGGCTCGCATTTCAAGGTCTTTCTTAATGGGAAAGTTTCGATTTTGCCGATGCATAGGAGCAAGGAGATCGGGACGGGGCTCCTTGAAAAAATCAAGAAGGACTTAGGTCTGAAGTAGGAGGAGTTATGCTGGCGTATCCTGTCAAATTATCGCGCGACGGAAAGTTCCTGATGGCGACCTTTCCTGATATTCCCGAAGCCCACACGCAAGGCGATTCGGTGGAAGACGCTCTAGCCATGGCTAAGGACGCACTCGAAACCGCGTTAGATTTCTACTTCGATGAGCGGCGCATCGTGCCTTCTCCGTCGAAACCGAAGCGAGGACAATACGTGATCGAACTCCCCCTTAGCGTCTCAGCAAAGGTATTACTGCTGAACGAAATGCTCCATCAAAAAGTCCGCCCTGCAGAATTGGCGCGCCGCCTCAAGACGACTCCGCAGGAAGTCAATCGGCTCACCAATATCCGCCACATTTCAAGGATCGATGACATCGCAAGCGCCATGAAGGTTTTGGGCAAGACGCTCGAAGTGCGCGCCGTCTAAAACGGCGGGAGTCCCGAGCAATTTTGGGACTTGCTACTGCACCCCCTCGTAACGTTCCCTGGAACTAAAACCGTCTGAAATACAGAATCAAATCGTGCATATTTGAGCGTTTTCTCGTCGAAAATCCACATTTTGAGCAGGTTTTTTGCTCTGTTTCAAGCTGCCCTTTCCCAGGTCATCGCGCCTTCCCTTCATTCTTGATCGATCTATCTCGTCTCAGAGGTCGGCGCGGCTCCAGGGCGCTAAAGGAATGTCCGGCTGCGCCGCGTTGTCATCGGACATTCGATCGTGGAGTACAACTCTCAGCAGGGACTTGTGCACGCGAATACGGCCGTTGTATTCGACAAAACCGAGCTTGCGAAAACGATTCATGAAAAAGCTCACTCGTGATCGCGTCGTTCCAATCATCTCGGCCAGCGTCTCCTGCGAGACTGGGGGAATCAGCGTTTCCGGCTCGCCTGCCTCGCCGTACTCGGCCATCAACAAAAGAATCCGCGCCAAACGCTTTTCGCTGGAGTTGAAAAGCTGGTCCACAAGGTCGGCCTGACTCCGCATACTGCGCGCCAACAGGAACTTCAAGAACAGGTCGGAAAACTCATGTTCTTCGTGCATCACGCGGATCATTTCTTCGCGGTTGAGCTTGAGTGCTGTGCAGGCGGTAATGGCGCTAGCCGTGGACAGGCGCAACCCCGGCACTCCCGTTAGTGCCTCCTCTCCCACAAAGTCGCGCGGGACCAGCAACGTAACCGTGGCTTCCTTGCCCGCCGCGGATACGACCGTGATCCTTCCCCGGCCCTTCTGGAGATAGAAAACCGAGTCCGCTGGATCTCCTTGGGAAAAGAAAGTCTGTTTGGGCTTTAATTCAACGATCCTCCGGCCAACTCCGGCGCTAGCGAGAAATGATGCAAGATCGAACGAGGGTGGAGCAGCGAAGATCATCGTCAGGCCACCTTTCGGCTTTTGGGCATAAAAGGCAGATGTCGTCGGCCACGAGAACGGGAATCACCTACACTCCTGTCACATCAATTCTCCTATGAAGCGATTTGGCAGTCTGTATAGTTTTATACACTTTATGTCGCTTACCGGACACAACGGTCCGATCAATTCGTTATTCCTGTGAGTCTTAGACCAGGTGAAGGGGCCCGAGCCACAGAGGCCCTTTTTGATGATTAGCGCCCGATCTAGTCTCGATATTTGACCGAGCAGCCATACTATTGCGAGAGCGATTGGGATCGCCCGTTGGAGTCGGTCGCTGTAAACGTGGGCGCAGGTGAGCCGACGCGCACAGTCTGTGCAGCCGTCAAAAGCGGAAGCGACGCTACGAGCGTCACGCCTATGAGTCGAGGGAAAAAGCGGGCCATGAGAGTTAACCTCCTGAGGGGAATTCAGACGATCAACCGGATTAGTTTTCCTGCTTACTTTGACAAAGCAACTGCCGACTGTGTTGCGGAGCGCGGCAAACTCGTGAGTGCGTCGGTCACGATTCCCGGCGTCAGCACCTCGGGCAACAGCCGCGGATTCTTGTCATTCGGAACGTAGAGCGCGTACGCGGGAACGCCGCTGCGGCCCAGGCTGGTCAGCGTCTGCGCAATCGCCTCGTCGTGCTGCGTCCAATCTGCGCGCAACAGAGCTACGTTCGAGTCTGCAAAGGCCTTGCGGACCTCGGGTTGACTCAGCGCGACCCGCTCATTGACCTGGCAGCTCAGGCACCACTTCGCCGTAAAGTCAACAAACACCGGACGCCCATGCGCTTGGTAGTTCGCAACAGCCGCGACCGACCACGGCTCCCATTCGCCTGAAGCTACACTCGACGTAGTCGCAGCCACCGCGAGACGTCCCGGAGCCAGCGCGCCCACAGCCACAACTCCCAATAGAATCAACGCTGCGACCGCGCTCGACCAGCGTTGCGCCGGCCACCGTCCCAGGAACCAACCCGCGATCGCAATCAGCAGGAATGCGCACAACAGCGCCGCCAGCAAACCTGCTCCGTAAGCCTGCGCCAAAACCCAGGCCAGCCAGATCACCGTGAGGAAGATCGGCACCGAGATTGCTTGCCGCAGCACTTCCATCCACGCTCCGGGGCGCGGCAAGATCCGCGTCCACGCCGGTTGCAGCGTCAGTGCCGCATAAGGAGCAGCCAGGCCTAGCGCCAGTGCCGTAAATACAGCAAACGTGACCACCGCCGGTTGCGCCAGCGCATAGCCGATCGCCGCTCCCATAAACGGCGCGGTGCAAGGCGTGGCCACTACTACCGCCAACACGCCGGTAAAGAAACTGCCCGTGTAGCCCTGCTTTTGAGCTAAAGATCCGCCCGCGCTGGTCAGCGTCAGGCCGATCTCAAACTGCCCTGCCAGCGAGAGGCCCAGGAAGAACAGCAGTCCCGCCATCAGGATCAGGAACACCGGCGACTGGAACTGGAATCCCCAACCCAAGCGTGCTCCTGCCGCGCGCAGCCCCAACAATACCGCGACCAGAATCCAGAACGAGACCAGGATACCCGCGGTATAAACCATGCCGTGCCGCCGCAACTTGTGTCGCTCCTCGTTGCCCGACTGCACCAGCGCCAGCCCTTTGAGGAAGAGCACAGGGAAGACGCACGGCATCAGATTCAGGATCAGGCCGCCTAAGAATGCCAAGCCCACAATCTTCGCAAATCCCGAAGTTGGCACGACAATAGGAGCCTGCGTTGCGCCCTGGGTTGGTGCCACGATCGGAGCCTGCTTTACGGCTGGACTTGCCGCAGTCGGCGCTACTGAGGGAGCGACGGTTGGTGTCGCCGGCGCAACCGCAGCGACCGGAACTCCCGACGCAACTGCGGCAATTTCATACGCCCGTCCACGCGACAACTCGAGGACTCCCCGCAATTGCATGGGATTAGCCGCGAGATTGGTATCCTTCTTCAGTTCGAGCGTTAATCCGTTCGCCGTGGGAGTCAGCCGCTGGGGGGCCGGGTTATCGACAAGGTCCTGATCGGCCGGGAAAAACGTCCCTTCCGTTTCCTTCTGTCCGGTCTGCACGGTGAGACGAAAACCAGTCGGCGATGGCGCGAAAACTGCCTTCGCATTCGCGGGAAGAGCTTGCGGAAGCCGATGTCCCAATCGAGCGAAGAGGCTCGCGTCGGGCTCGATCGGCGCCGCCTGACCAGCGCGATCACTCACGTTGCGAACGATCTCAAGCTCAGCCTTGCCGGGGATGCAAACTTCACGGCACACCAGCCAATCGATCTTGGCGTGCAAAGTCGACGCGCCGGTTTTTGCATTCGCAGCCGCTGTCAGATCAAACGGAAACAGGACTTCGTTCTCATAGCCGAAATCCATCAGCGGGCCTAGCGGGAGGCGCTGCGGCGCGGGGAACTGCAGCGGGCCGGCCGTGACGCCATCGGGAAGCGTCCACTTGATTCGCGGCGGTTCACCTGAATCGCCAGCGTTCTTCCAATAGATATGCCACCCCGGTTCGAGTTTGAAGTAAAGTCCGGCATGAGCGGGTTGATTGCGGGCAAGTTCTAAGGAGGGCACTACAAATTGCACATGCAAATGTGACACATCGGCCGTATTGGTTGCGGCAAACGCATTCAAACCGCCAATAAGCAGGATGAAAAACGCGAGAATCGGGCGAACAATTAGCATGTCAATTCTTTCGACTTACTTCTTTGACGCGCCTTGCTCTCGCTTGGTCGCGAAGACTTAAGCGCCTTCCGGGGTTTTCCGTCTGTGAAGCTCTCCGCGAAGCAAGCGAAAGAACAAAAGCAGATTCTTCACTCCCCCCCGAACTGAAAAACGTTCGGGCCCCGTTCGTTCAGAATGACATCCATTCTTGCAAATGGATTTCAGAAGCAGGAAACAAGTTAACTGGACCCCAAGCGCGTGTGCTCTCTAAAAATGCAATCGTCCTGCACGCATTTCACGCCGGCCGCACGAGCCCGGGCGATAGCGTCCTCGTCTTTTACACCATCTTGGAGCCACAGATAAGGCAGGCCCAGACGAATCACATCGTCCACAATCGCAGCCACATGCTCTGATGAGCGAAACACATCGACCAGGTCAATGCCCGCGCCCGCTTCCGCATGAGCAGCAGCCTGGGCCGCGTCGAGATCGGCATAACACGGCAAATCTCCCACCTTGCTCAGCGTGGGGTTAACAGGCAATACACGATATCCCGCCTTGGCAAGGTAGCGGCCGATGTTATTGCTGGCGCGCCATGACTTATCGCTCATGCCGACGACGGCAATCGTCTTCGCAGTCTTCAGCATCTCTTTAATGACTAGGGGGTCATTCATCGATATAACCTCACCGTTAACTACACCAAAAGATCATCATCGCCATCGGCCGGCACAGCCGTACCGCGCCGCTTGGCCAGCAAGTAACCGCGCAGAAAAGGCTCCAAGTATCCGTCGAGTACCTTGTCCACATCTCCCACTTCAACCTTGGTGCGATGATCCTTGGCGATGCGATAGGGCTGCAACACATAGGACCGAATCTGCGATCCGAAGTTAATCTCGAGCTTCGAGTCTTCGACCTTCTTGCTTACTGCCCGCTTCTTTTCAAGCTCGTATTCATAAAGGCGCGAGCGCAGCATCTTCATCGCCCTCTCGCGATTCTTGTGCTGCGAGCGTTCGTTCTGGCATTGCACCACAATGCCCGTGGGCAAGTGCGTCATGCGCACCGCGGAGTCAGTCGTATTCACGTGCTGGCCGCCCTTGCCGCCCGAACGATAGGTGTCGATGCGCAGGTCTTCGACCTTCAAGTCAACGTGAATGGTCTCGTCGATTTCAGGGGAAACATAGACCGACGCGAACGAAGTATGGCGGCGTTTGGCGGAGTCGAACGGCGAGATACGCACCAGGCGATGCACGCCGCTTTCGCCGGCTAACATGCCGAATGCGTATTCGCCGGTGATCGTGAATGTGGCGGACTTGATGCCGGCCTCTTCACCGTCCTGATAGTCGTTCATCTCGGTCTTGAAACCCTGCTGCTCGGCCCAGCGCAGATACATCCGCAACAGCATCTCGGCCCAATCCTGACTCTCGGTTCCGCCGGCTCCGGGATGCACGGTCACGATGGCGTTCAGGGGGTCCGCTTCACCATTGAGCATGGTGCGGGCCTCAAATTCCTCGGCATGGGTAGCGAGACTCTTGATGTCGCGTTCGAGATCGGCGAGCACGTCTTCGCCTTCGCGGGCTAGCTCGAAGTAGGCCTCGATGTCGCCGGTGCGGCGCTTGAGCTCTTCATCGTCGGCGACCATCGATTCGAGGCGCTTGCGATCGCGCATCAAAGGCTTGCTGGCGTTGGGGTCGTTCCAGAGGGCCGGATCGGCCAGCTTGGTTTCTATGTCTGCGAGTTCCCTGCGGATGCGAGCAGGGTCAAAGATACTCCCGCAGGTCGCGGACTTGGTCGCGCACGGGAGCATAAGCGAATTCGAGATCGGTTAACGCCATGATTTGCTCTTATGACCTGACTTGATTTGAAGGTGTGAGGCTATTTTTTGTTGACTCATTGAGAATATCACCCGATAGATTCAGTATGAGGGGTGATTCAGCAGTGAATCGCCTTAGTAGTGCGAGTTTTAGCTGCCCCAAACGAATTAGCCGAGGCTTTCGGCGGTCGGCATGCTTGACGTTTGTGTAGATGGACGATGTGATTTGTAATAAGGAATGAGCGGAATATGCCGAAATCAATTACCTTCATCCGACTTGATACCAAACTGGCCGATGAAGCCGTGCGCGTCCTGGGCGTAAAAACGCGTACCGAAGCTGTACACATGGCGCTCGAGGAGGTTGTGGGCAATCGCCGCTTCAAAGAGCTGATCAGGAAAAACGAAGGCAAATTGAAATTTGCCGGCAGCGATGAATGATATCGTTCTCTTCGATACTTCTGTCCTAATCAACAATCGGCGTACGGGTTGCCATTCGGAGCGAATCGCGGCGCATCCGGACCGGATAAGAAACTCGTCGGTCGTACTGGCGGAGTTGTGGCGAGGAGTCACACTTCATGCCGAGAGAAAATTTGTGCAGGCGCTCCAGGAGAGTCGGCCAGTGCTTACTCCAACGGAGAAGAACTGGCTTGAGTCAGGCCAGATTCTTGCCGCGATTCGGGCTGACAAGGGCTTCGAACCTGCCAAGCTGCGCAACCTACACTTCGATGTGCTGATTGCGCTAACCGCCCGTTCCCATGGCGCAACGCTGATTACCTCTAGCCGCGCCGACTTCGAGCTGATTCGCGAGTATTACAGTTTCAAACTGGAGACTTGGTAGCCTCGCTTTGTAGGCTAGCAGCTTGATTCATGCATAAAAGCATAGTTCCGGCATGGGATAGTGCTTGCGATTGCGGGTCCATAGGGCGGATTGGCTTTGAATTGCTGCTGCGGCGACGAGCGCATCGGCAATCTTGAGTCCATGGCTCTTGCCATAGCGGGAAAGAAACTCGCCAGCCCGTTGACCGATTTTCCGGTCGATCGGAACGCAGGTGAGCGGAGCAAAGAGACGAGCGATCTTATCGATTTCGTTCTCAAACGCGCCCGCACCCACCTCCGCTAAGGCTATAGGCGATATCAAGATCGGAGCAGACGATTCTGCCAGGGCGACCCAGCGAGCGAGAATTGCCTGGTCTCGCCCGCGCAGGACCTCAATGAGGATATCGGAGTCGATGAGAACGCTCACTCGGCTTTAGCTGGCTCCAGACGTTCCTGCCGGTTGTCATCGCGCAGATTTCGAATAAACGATTCTGTGTCCTCGCCTTCGGCACGATCTTTCCAAAGCCCGATAACATCGAGCATGGCTGTGCGCCGCTCCGCCTGATTTCCCATATACCGCTCACGTACCGCGACACGCACTAGCTCAGACACAGTCGCTCCCTCTAGGAGTGCCTTGGCATGGAGTGCCGCCCAGAGATCGTCTTCGAGATAGAGCTGAGTTCTACGCATGATGTATAGTATACATCGCCGATAATTTGAATGTCATCCCCAATCTGTACTTAAGAAGGATGCGATTGCCGCAGTTGCAAACACTTTCCTGACCAGCCAACGATCGCCAGCGCCAGCAGTGCACAGAACCACCCAAACACGTCTCCATGCGCGCTATAGAAGGTCACGTCGCTGCGAAATCCATACTGCGCAGGCAGCGCGTCAATCGCATGGCGCGGAATGCTCTGGCGCACGCGGCCGTAAGGATCGATGGCTGCGGTAATGCCGTTATTGGTGTCGCGCAGAATCCAGCGGCGGTTTTCGATAGCCCTCATGCGAGCCATGTTCAGGTGTTGCCATGGGGCGCTTGTGTCGCCGTACCAACCGTCGTCGCTGATGTTGACCAGCACTTCGGCACCGTTGCGCGCGAACTGACGCACTTCGTCGGCGAAGACCGCTTCATAGCAGATGAAGACGCCGTAGCGATGGCTCGCACCGTTCTGGCCGGGCAGCAGAAAAACCTTGCGATCTTCCCCGCGATCGAACCGGGAGACTTTGCCGGTGAGCTTGCGGGCAAAAAAAAGGAGCTTTTCAAATGGCACATACTCGCCAAAAGGAACAAGGTGGATTTTGTCGTAGCGGCCCATACGCTTCCCATCGGTTGCGACAATCAGGGCGGAGTTGTACTCGCGCCAGTGTCCGTCCTCAGGTGCCGCATCCATGCCAATGCTGCCCACCACGAGCGGCGCACCGGTCGTCCTGGCGATTTCAGACAGGGCGGATTTGAAGCGGGGATCGTCTTCAAAATAGGGCGCGGGCGACTCTGGCCACGCAACCAGGTCGGGGTGCGTCGGATACGGCGGGCAGACGATCTCGCCAGTGGGAGCGGCCGTCTGCGGGATTCCGGCAATGTAGGTCTTGCATTGTTCGCCGGCCAGTTTGGTGAACTTGGCCATGTGGTTTTGCCATTCGCCAGGGCCGTTCCAGAGGCTTTCGCCGCCCACGTCAAGATTTGGCTGGACTAATACTGCGGTAGACGTGACCGCCGGCTTGGGAGGAGCAAGGTAGATACCAGCCGCACCAAGTGCAGCAAGAATTGCACCGGCAGTCGCCCAACGACGTTTCGCAGTGGACGATTCAAGCAGCAGCCCGCCCGACAGCAGTGCGTTTACGGCGACCAGAACGAAGCTGATGCCGTAGACGCCCGTCCATGGCGCCAGTTGGTTTACGAGCGCGTTGTCTACCTGCGAGTAACCCAGTTGGTCCCAGGGAACGCTGGTGATGCGAGAGGCGGCCAGTTCCAAAGCGACCCAGAAAACCGGAGCGGAGGCCAGGGCCAGCTTTGCGCCACCAGTAAAACGACGCACCAGCATGACGGATAAGCCGAATAAGCCGAAGTAAAGTCCCAGGACCAGGCTGAATCCGAGCAGGAGCAGCGTGGGGGCGGTCGGCGGCATATCGCCGTACTGCATCATCACATCCCGCACCCAATAGCAATTGCCTGCGTACCAGAGGATTCCGCAGAAGTAGGACAGGAGGAAAGCACGACGAAGCGGGCGCGGCGAATTTGTGGTGGCTCCGGAAAGAATCGCCCACAGCAGCGGTACCAGGCCGATCCATGCAAAAGCGCTGCGGCCCGGAGGGAGTGGCCCTGCGAGCGGAAACGGCAACTCGAGGAGGCCGGCTGCCAGAGCCGCTGCCCCCCATAACTTCCATGCATGACGGTGCATACAGGGCCGAGTTTAAACGATCAGGGTCTGAAAGGCCGCCCGCAGCTCAATCCGCGCTACAATCTCAGTATGCAATTCGCCATCATCGCAATGCGCGTGCTGGAAGTCATGTTTTTCGTTGGTCTGGCGGGGTCGACTGTCGTGGTTCTGATCAGCTTTGTCGAGGACGCCAAGGAACTCTTCGGCGAGGACTAAGAGTCTTTTTTCCTTTGGGTTGAGCTGAGGTTCCCCATTTTGATTGACTCCCGGCCATTTCAGCAATAAACTCAGCGCAGGGCGGACGAAGAATCCGCTCACAGGACAGTAATCGGCCGGCCTTCGTGCCGGCAATTTCGTGATGGCATCTTCGAGAACCACCGTAGCCCCACCTTCAAACCGCGTGCGCCTCATCGTCGCATCCTCAGTGATGCTGACTTTCATTTCCTTCTGGCGCGCCGCGGCAATCGTACTCAATGATCTTGGATCGTCGGCTTTTTATGCGGGCGGCATTGCCGAACAGGCCGTCGGTGCGGCTGCTCCGTGGTTCATCCTCGGCATCATGCTGTTCAGTTTTGCGGTGCGCGCCGTTTACGTCGAGAGTTGTTCGATGTTCACCCGCGGCGGTGTATACCGCGTAGTCAAAGAAGCCCTGGGCGGCACCTTTGCCAAACTTAGCGTCTCCGCGCTGATGTTTGACTACATCCTGACCGGACCTATCTCGGGCGTTTCCGCGGGACAGTACATCACCGGCATGATGAATGAGTTGCTGAAGGTGGCATTCCAAAGCCATTGGCTGCCTCCCGCGCTATTGGACGCTCAAGGCAACCCATTTCAGTTCAATATGAATTCCACTGCAGCGGTATTTGCTGCGGCCGTGACGATCTTCTATTGGTGGCAGAACATCAAGGGAATCGAGGAGTCAAGCGACAAGGCTCTTCGCGTCATGCAAATCACCACGGTCATGGTGGTGATACTGTTCATCTGGGGCGGCTATTCGCTGCTGGTAACGGGAGTTCATCTTCCGCCGGCCCCAATTCCCGCGAACTTCAAATTCAGCGACGACGCGCTCGGATTTTTGAAGAACACGCGGCTCGTTCCCGTTTTCGGCCTGTTTGGAATTCTGATGGCCTTCGGTCACTCCATCCTGGCCATGAGCGGTGAGGAGAGCCTGGCCCAGGTCAATCGTGAGATCGAGCACCCCAAGCTCAAGAATCTCAAGCGCGCGGCCATCGTCATCGCCATCTACAGCTTGATTTTCACGGGTGGCGCAACCCTGCTGGCATCGATGCTGATCCCCACCTGGGAGCGCACCCACATCTATCAGGACAACTTGATTGCGGGATTGGCCATGTATATGGTCGGCCCGGCGATGTGGCGGATAGCCTTCCGGATTTTTGTGGTTTTTGTGGGCTTCCTGATTTTGTCCGGTGCGATCAACACATCGATGATCGGCTCGACCGGCGTATTGATGCGGGTGGCTGAAGACGGGGTTCTCACGGACTGGTTCCGCAAGCCACATCCCAAGTTTGGCACCAGTTATCGCATCGTGAATCTCGTTTTCATTCTCCAGATGTTCACTATTGTCGTCACCCGAGGAAACGTTATCGTACTCGGTGAGGCATACGCCTTCGGTGTGATCTGGTCGTTCACGTTTAACAGCCTTGCCATGCTGGTGCTGCGCTGGAAATACCACGGAGAGCGCGGATGGAAGGTTCCACCCAACCTTCGTATCGGAAAATTCGAAGTTCCGTTGGGACTGTTTTCGGTCTTTCTCGTTCTTCTCTCCGTCGCCATCGTTAACCTGTTTACGAAGTCGGTAGCTACGGTTAGCGGCATCGCATTTGCTGCGGTATTTTTCGTTATTTTTTCGATTTCAGAGCGCAGGAACCTTAAGAAACATGCGCTGACTGCCCGGCAAATGAAGGATCACTTTCAGCTCGAACATCAGGACACGATCAGCCGCGAATCGATCGCCATCCGTCAAGGTGGAGTGATGGTGACGATGCGCGACTCCGCCAATCCTTTCGCACTGAAGTGGACCTTGGCGCGCACGGCGACCGACGATCAGGATGTGGTCGTAATCAGCGTACGCATCATGGGCGTGGGCGGGCCGGAGTTCCTGAGCGCCGATCAGCAGAGTTTTAGCGAGCATGAACAGATGGTCTTCACCAAGGCCATCTCAGTCGCAGAAAGCTTTGGCAAGAAGGTCTCGCTTCTGGTAGTCCCCGCGGGCGATGTGTTTGCAGCGCTGGCTCAAGGTGCGAACTCGCTCGAAGTAGATTCGGTTGTTTCCGGTGTCTCCACTAAGATGACGGCCGAAGACCAGGCATTTCATCTTGGCCAGGCGTGGGAAGCATTGCCCGAGCCCAAGCGACAATTCAATTTTTATGTTATCGATCCGTCCGGTCAAGCCAAGGTTTTCTATATCGGTCCGCACGCACCCAACTTAAGCCCGGATGACGTTCAGTTAGTTCACAGGTTATGGCTTAACATGCGCCGTGATCCCTCAGTTCCGGACTTACATCACAGCGATATCATCACTTATGCGCTTACTCGGCTGGCGGGCCAATACGCTCGCGAAAAGGTCGAGATCCTTCGCGATCTTCGTAATTGCCGAGCGGCCGATTCGTCGATGTTGCCGTTGCGCCTTACCGGAACAGATGTGAATTCAGTATTGCCCCCGCCCGCGCCATCCGATGGTTCCAAGGTTCCGACTAAAACACCTCGTGGTCGCTGAGAGTCGATAGCGATAATACAAACTTCCATCCGGGAAATTATTCACAAGACAAGCTATCTCCACCTCCCAGCCGTTACCGTGCTCTTAATCTCGGCTCTTAACGAGAGGTTGTGTAATTGCATCGGGACAATTCGACCTTGTTGGGTAACAAGAAACATATAAAACGAGTCTGACGCGCAATTTATTACTTATGTGTCTCGCATGCGTCACTGTATCGATTCGAGACAGTGACGTGTGCAGAGAATCGCAGATCGTTTTGTCCTATCGATAACTAGGACCTTGTGACTAGCGAAACAGTCACTCTAGTTATCACCAGCTATGAAGCGACGAACTTTCGTTCCTGGAATACTTGAAAAATGGTAACGCGCCCAATTTTTTATTTGTAAAAGGGTTGACGGTTGCGTATTGTTTCTCACAGGATCAGCGGACAGCCTAGGGCATTGTGTTTCATACTGAATCAAAAGGGGTTGGCCCGCTGGCGCGAATTAATAGGAGGAAGCTTGGGAGTATCAGAGATTCTTGCGCAGATCGATAGCGAGATCGCTCAACTTCAACAGGCGCGGGCGCTGCTCGCGGGCACCACGGTTGCTTCAAAGAAAACCGCAGCTACACCGGCGGCCAAGAAATCTGGAAGGAAGAAAAGAAACCTGACGCCTGAAGGGCGAAAGCGCATTGCAGAAGCTGTCAAGCGTCGCTGGGCTGAGCAAAAGAAAACCGCTTCAAAGTAATTTTAGTAATTAAGCAGGGCGAAACGAGAAAGGGCTGACAGGGGCGTCAGCCCTTTCTCATTTTCATAAGATCCTTTTCATAAGATCCTTAGATAGATTCGCCAGGAGTCCAGTGAATCACCTCAGTTGACTCGTCTACAAAACTCGATAGTTCCTCGGGCGTTCCCGTTAGTGGCGGAAAAGTTCCAAAGTGGATTGGCAGAATCGTTTTGACCCCGAGTAAGCGCGCAGCATAGGCTGCTTCCTTGGGACTCATTGTGAAGTGTCCGCCGATGGGTAGCAATGCTATCTCCGGATGATATAGTTCACCAATCAGTTTCATATCTCCAAATACCGCAGTATCTCCGGCATGATAGAGCGTCGGCCCACCGGCTATGCTCAGCACATAACCGGCCGCCACGCCGACATAGTGGGTACCTTCCTCATCCTGGGCGCCGGACGAGTGCTTGGCCTCAACCATTGTGGCTGCGACGTCTTCGAGCTGCACCGTTCCGCCAAGATTCATACCAATCGTCTTCTTTACGCCTTGGCCGGCGACATAATCTGCTAACTCATAGATAGCCACAACGGTAGAGTCATGCTTCTTGGCGACGGGGACGACGTCGGCCATGTGATCGCCGTGTCCGTGTGTAAGCAAAACGTATGGAAGTTTGTCTGGGAGTTCGAATTTCTTGGGATACTTGGGATTCTGGGCAATATAGGGATCAATCAGGATGTTCGTGCCTTTGGGGGTCTGAATGAGGACAGTCGCATGCCCCAACCATGTAATTCGCGTGCCGTTTAATGAAGCCATCGTGTCGTGTCTCCCTCTCGAATCATTGTCGGCGATGAGGCCTGAATGGAGCGATTGGCTATGCCAAATCTTTCCGCCCTCCGATTGGATTGATATGGGATCGATTCGGATGCCGGCGATCGGAGAAATCTCGATCAGAATGCACACAATTCTAGGTGTGGCGCTACATTCGCTCTTGACGGGCCTGGAAGTAAGGACTAGAGTTCCGATAGGCGAATACAAAGCGAACATGAAGTCGTTATTTCCCATCATCGATGAGCGAAAACCGACCAGGCTGGCTAAAGCGGCGGCGGACGCTCCCCTCGACTCGACGGGATTTCTCACCGAGTACCGGCCGATCCAAACCCGGTCGGTAATCGGGAAAACCGAGTCCAAGCGCGGGTTTCCGTTCACGCATAGCATCAACCCTTACCGCGGATGCGAGTTTGGGTGTCGCTATTGTTATGCGCGCTATACGCATGAGTTTCTGGAATTGCGTTCGCCGGAAGAATTCGAGCAAAAGATTTATTTCAAAGAGAACGCAGCGTGGCTGCTGGAACAGGAGCTGGCGCGACTAAAGCCGGGCACGGAGATCGCGCTGGGCACAGCCACCGATCCCTATCAGCCCTTGGAGCGCAAGCAAAAGATCACGCGATCGCTCCTCGAAGTGTTTGCGCGTAAAAGTGGGTTCAAACTGGGGATGGTCACGAAGTCGACGCTGGTCCTGCGCGATCTTGATTTGCTAAAAAAGATTGCCGAGGGAAACAAGCTGACCGTTCACCTGACGGTGACGACCGCAAACGCCAGGCTGGCGCGGATTCTAGAACCACGCGCTCCGCGGCCTGATCTGCGCATTCGCACGCTTGCGCGATTGCGGGCAGCGGGATTGAGGGCGGGCGTGCTCTGCTCTCCACTGATGCCGGGAATTACGGATAGCCGAGCTTCGATCGACGCAGTGGCGCGGGCATCGGCGGCTGCCGGAGCGAGCTTCTTTTCGGCGGGCGCGCTGTTTCTAAAACCGTGTTCGCAACCTACATTTTTTAAGTTCGTGCGCGATCATTTCCCTGACAAGCTTGCCGACTACGAACACCGTTATGGGCAAAGCGCGTTCGTCTCTCCTGAATATCGCAAGCGAATGGCAGACCTGGTCGAATCGATCTGCCTGGAACACAAGCTGGGGCATCGATACTCGGACCAGCCGTCAGTAGGTGAGGAGTTTGCAGGGGTGACGGAGGCAGTAGAACTGCAGCCCTGGCTCCCATTTGCGCAAGTTGGCACATAAGCTTAGCGCGTCATGATGACTTCAGAAACGCCGTCTTTTGCGAGAAACTGGCGATGACCGGACCAGCCCGCGAACAACCGTTCGATACTGCGGTTGGTAAAGGCTCGCTGGATGGGAAACTGCTCGGCCAACTGCATCTCAACTTCGTCGCCCGGGGTGAGATGAAATCGACAGTGAACGGTTTCCTCACCCGTGGTCTTGGTGTGGCAAAAGGCGAGGACAGAACCACCGGTATTCATGAATGTATGTAGATGTGCCACGACAGGCGCCACGAATGGTTCAGGGAGATAATCGAGGCTTGTCCAGAGGAGCACGACGTCGAACATGCGGGAATGAAAGTTCAGGGAGGTGTCAAGAAAGCCCTCAACATTTAAGACTGGCTTATCGTCTTCATCCGTGCCGATTTGCCAATCGACCGCACATGCTTCGTGCACCAGGTCGGACATAAATACACTGTGTCCGAGGCTGGTTAAATAATTAATATTTGTTGGTGAAGTAAAGCCGATGTCGATGATCCTGAGGCCCGGCTCAGCCTGGAGACGCTTACGCAGAGTCGCCCAGCCGCCCGAATATCGCGGCACTCTGGGGCCCGTCACACCACCAGTGGGAGCGGTAGTGGCGCTCGACTGCTTTTTGTCGAACCATCGCATCATCAATGAGACATTCCTTTGCAGCTACGCGGCGGCTTGCTGCCGAGCCGCCGCAAAATGAAATGAAGCGGCGCCTCCCAATGCCCAGGCTCAATCGTGGGCCTTATTAGCACCTTGCGTCAGATCAACCTTGCCGCGAAATACAGCGTTGTCTTCAATGGCGAGGCGAAGGGCGCGCACGTCTCCTTCGACAACGCAGCCGGCGCGCAGTTCTACCCGTCCAGTGGCCACCACGTTACCCTGAACCCGGCCGAGGATCAATACGTCTTTAGCGGTAAGGTCAGCCGTGACATGAGCGCTGGGCCCGATGGTAAGCCTGTTGTCTTCAAGGGTGACCGTGCCCTCCACCCGCCCATCCAAGGTCAGATCTTCATTGCCCTTGACTTCGCCGCGAATCACCACTGTTTTGCCGAGTCGTGCGGGAACATTGTCCGATGTCATGGTTTTAATCCTTCTGGGCCGCGAGTTTCAGGCTTGCATACCAGTGTATCTGCTGCGCGAGCGGGAGATGGTTGCAGTTTGTTCCACGAGCATCGCGCCACGCATCTCGGAAGTCAACCGGAGGCCCTGCCCGCACTATACTGAACCTTGCCAATAAGCTCAATTTTCGCGCCGCCGGGCCGGTCTGAAGCGTCTAATGAACAAGGAAATCAAACTTGGTAATGCGAACGGCCCATGGACTCTAGAGCGGTGACAGTACGTGTTTTTTTGCGCTTTGTTGCGTTTCTGTCCTTAGCGGCAGTCTTGTTTCACGGCCGGAATCTGGTTGGACAAACCACAGGTGAACAAGGACTTTCAGGCCCCGCCGGTGCTGCGCTGGTGCAGCGGGCGCTGGAGGCGGAGCTAAAAGGCGCAGGGGACCACGGACATCCCATGCGCTACCGGCTACGCAAATCCAGCATTCATTTGACGTCGACCAAAGAGATCATTGAGACGCGGGACGGCGCCGTGGCTCGGCTGGTAGCGGTGAACGACAAGGAACTTACCTCCGAGGACGCACAAAAGGAGCAAGCGCGCTTGGACGGATTGCTGGCCGATCCCGGCAAACAACACCACCGAAAGCAGAATGAGGACGACGACACTGGCCGAGCGTTAAAGGTGCTGCGCGCGCTGCCTAAAGCGTTTATTTATCGCTATGCAGGAACGGCGCAGGATGGGTCGAGGACTATGGAGCGATTCACTTTTACGCCCAATCCCGGATACAATCCGCCCGACCTTGAGACGCAAGTGCTGACCGCTCTTACGGGCGAGATTCTAGTCGACCCGACACACGAAAGAGTGGTGAAGCTGGAGGGTCACCTGCAGCAGGACGTCGACTTTGGCTGGGGCATCCTGGGCAGGCTGAACAAGGGCGGATGGATTTCAATCGAGCAGGGAGACGTCGGCGGCGGCCAATGGCGCATCGTGCACTTCAAGATGGTCATGAGCGGCAGGGTGCTGTTTAAAACCCGAAAGTTTGACACAACCGAAGATGAAGCAGGGTTTTCGCCGGTTCCTGCGGGATTGAGCTACCAGCAAGCCATCCAGATTTTGCGTTCCGGGCAGGAAGCTGCCAAGACGAGCGGCAGATAACGGTGAATAGACGCGAAAAAGCGGTCCTGCCTAAACGGCGGGACCGCTTTTTTATGCTCTAAACCGTCGTACTTCGACCGGGTTTCCTCTACTACTGCTTGACCACCGCGAAGATGATGACCAGGGTGAAGAGGGTGAGGGACTCGATGAAGGCCAGGCCGAGAACCAGCAAAAGCTGGATTCCAGCGCGGGCGCCGGGGTTGCGGGCGAGCGCTTCGGTGGCCGAGGCGGTTGCTTTCCCTTGGCCAAGACCGCAGAGACCGGCAGCCAATGCCATACCGATGCCGGCGCCAATCGGCACCAGGTTGATAGCGGGCGAGCCGCCGGCTTGGGCGAACGCCGGGACAGCCAACAACAGAACCGCCAGGGTCATGAATACATATTGAAGTTTCCGCATAGTTCTCCTGCCTCCTTTAAGATTGGCCGCCAGTGGGTGGTTGAGGTTCACCTTGCTGACCCCCTCACGCTTGCGGCCGTCTGTTGAATCCGGAGCGGAAGCGCCCTCCGGCAGAATTGTTTCTCGTTGTAAACGAGAGTCTTACGACTAAAACTTAGTGTTCGTGCGCCACGGCCTGGGAGAGATAGATCATCGCCAGCAGCATAAACACATAAGCCTGGATGACCGAAACCGCCGCATGCAGACCTAGAAAGATCGCCGGAATGCCGATCGGGATGAGCGAGAAAAAGACCAGAGTCACCAGATCGCTGGCGAACATATTGGCATAAAGACGGATGGTGAGCGACATCACGCGCGCGAAGTGGGAGACGATTTCGATGGGGAACAGCAGCCACGCGATCCACCAAATCGGACCGGCGAAATGCTTCATATAGCCGACGAATCCCTGCTCGCGGAAGCCGTGATAGTGATAATAGACAAAGGTGAGAACCGCGATGCCCAGCGGGACAACCGGCGCGCTCGTCGGAGTGACGATGCCGGGTATCAACCCTAGTAGATTGTTGATGATGACAAAAAGAAAAATGCATGTCACGAACGCCTGGAAGCGCTCATAGCCGTGGCCGATGATCTGGTCTGCGTTGCTGCCGGTAAACTCATGAATCAGCTCAGCGATCTGCTGGGCAGGATTGGGCTTCTCCACCGACAACGTCATCCGCACGATGATGAAAAATGCAATCAGACCGGCCGCCACCAGAAATTCAAGGGCAAAGGTGTCATTGATGGGTGCGGCAGGATTGGCCGGGTGAACGCCGACAAGCCCCATGAGCGAGCTCACGGCGGGGCCAAACAAGAAGTTCAAGAATCGAGTGATCGCTAGAGATTCCGGCATGAAGACTTGAATCTTTCTGATTCCAGAGATATTGCCCGCTCAGATGGTTAGTCGCGGAGCAATCGAAGAGCCTCCCAGGCAATGGCTACCACAGCCAGACCAAGACCACAGAGGAGAGCTACCACCGACCCTCGGAAACATTTTAGGCTAACATAAATGACCACTGCGAAGATGGTGAGCCTGAGCACAAAGAAGAGTGCAACCATAAACGCTCCCCTGGGCGACTTCTGGTTGTCGAGCCGGGCGTTGACGAGGCGAATGAGCCGTTGCCACTCCAGTATGCTAGCCGCCGAGATGGCCGCTCCGATGGCGAACATGGCCGCATTGTGCCAATTGGAGGCCACGAGCAATATCACGGACGGCACAAGGCCGAGAATCAGCGTAAGGCGAATAGCGCGCTTGAACAAGGCTTCGAGAGCCGCGTCGGTAAGACCGGCAATGGGGTTGCTGTCTTCGGTCATTGTCCGCCGGTGCCTGCTTTTCCAGAATTGCCGCCGGAAGCGATCACCAGCCGGACCACATAAACGAGTCCCGAAATGCCGCCAAACACTATGCCGGCCACCCCGATCCACTTCTGGTGCCAGGATTTGTCGGCCCACGCTCCTAAAAGCCAGCCGATAAACGCAGCAGAGGGGAGCAAAATCGCGATCTGCATGAGTTTTTCAGCCTGGACGAGGGTGTCGAGGCCACCCGAGCTCTTGCGCCGCGGCGTGGGGTCCGGAATTGGGTTGTTGAACGGCATGAAGCTTGCTTCCAGCATACAGGGCGAACGGACGAGCGGGTATACTTCCCTTTGGGCTTAGGCCCTTGGATTTGGAAGGACGAACGTGTTCGATTCAGAATTTGAGCGCGGTCTTTTTGACCTGCGCAAAGGAAAACTGGAAGAGATTGAGAAGCTGGGACAGGAAGCCTATCCCAACCAATTCCCAGCCTCGCATACGATTCCTGCGGTGCGTGACAAGTGGAATGAGTCGCAGGCCGAAGACCTCGAAGCCAATCGGGTAACCGTCGCTGTCGCCGGCCGGATCATGGCCATCCGCGCCCAGGGCAAAGCAGGCTTCGCGACCCTGCAGCAGGGCGGGCAGCGGCTCCAGATTTACGTGCGCCTCGATGCGGTCGGTGAGCAGGGCTTTGCGCTCTACAAACTGCTCGACCTGGGCGATCACATCGGCGTGTCCGGTTACCTGTTTCGCACCCGCACCGGCGAGCTTACGATCCACGTGGAGCGGCTGACATTTCTGGCCAAGGCCATGCTGGCGTTGCCCGAGAAGTTTCACGGCCTCGCCGATGTGGAGCTGCGTTATCGCCAGCGCTACGTTGATCTATTCACCAACCTCGATGCGCGCGCAGTGTTCGTAAAGCGCGCCAAGGTGCTGCGGGCGATTCGGCGATTTTTCGATGACCGCGAATACCTTGAAGTAGAAACGCCGATGATGCAGCAGATCGCCGGCGGAGCAGCCGCGCGGCCATTCAAGACCCACCATAATGCGCTCGATATGGATTTGTTTCTGCGCATTGCGCCGGAGCTCTATCTCAAGCGGCTGGTCGTGGGCGGATTCGATCGCGTGTATGAAATCAATCGCAACTTCCGCAACGAAGGCGTCAGCACACAGCACAATCCCGAGTTCACCATGCTGGAGTTTTACCAGGCATACGCGAACTATCACGACATGATGCAGTTGACCGAAGACCTGGTCGAGTATGTGGCGCGCGAAGTGAATGGCGTCACTACGACTGAATTCAATGGGCACGCCATCGATTTAGCTCAATGGCAGCGACTCACCATGCGTGAGGCGATTCGGACCTATTGGCCTGAGGAGGCCGGTGCCAAGCCGGCGCTGACTGCCTTCGAATCGGCGCCTGTGTTGCAGGCCAGGCTTCACGCGGCCGTTAGTTCTCTCGAACGCGCGGCCGGCGAGACTACGCATCTTTCCCCAGAACGTATTGCGGAGTTGAAGACCATTCGCGAAGCTGTGTCGGCAGTCTACTACGACTCGATGAAGGGCGCGCCAGTAGGCAAGACGGTCTATAACTTGTTCGAGGCCGTGGTCGAGCCATTCCTGATTCAACCGACGATTATTTATGACTACCCGGTTGAGGTTTCTCCCTTGTCAAAGGCCAAGCCCGACGATCCCGCGCACGTGGAACGGTTTGAGTTCTTCGCGGGTGGCTTTGAATTGGGAAATGCCTTTAGCGAGTTGAACGATCCGGTCGAGCAGCACAAGCGATTTGAAGATCAGCTAGGCGAGCGTGGCCGCGGAGACGATGAAGCGCACCAGATGGATGAGGATTATGTGCGCGCGTTGGCGTATGGTCTTCCTCCCACGGGTGGCGAGGGCATTGGCATCGATCGACTCGTGATGTTGCTGACAGGATCGAAGTCGATTCGCGATGTCATTCTCTTTCCGCTGATGCGGAAAGAGCAGGGATCAGGGACCAGGGATCAGGGATCAGAGATGCCCAAAGTCAAATTGGAAGAACCACCGGTCGGCTAACTCGAGGTCTGATCGCACTTGGACGTAAGACTTGAACTGACTCGTGATCTGTGACCACCGATCGCTAGGAGCTGTTTTTGAATATTCTTTTTGTCGGCGATATCTTTGGCAGCGCAGGACGGAGAATTGTGCGCGAGCACCTTGGCCACGTTCGTGAGGCACACGGGGTAGACCTCGTTGTGATCAATGCAGAGAACGCAGCGGGTGGATTTGGCGTTACTCCGCAAATCGCCGAAGATCTGTTTGACCTGGGCGCGGATGTGCTCACCACAGGCAACCATGTTTGGGACAAGCGGGAGTTAATCGAATATCTCGGCTCCGTGCCCGTTGACAGCGATGAACGGCCGCGCCGCGTGTTAAGGCCAGCCAATCTGCAACAGGGTTTGCCAGGGCATGGCGTGTTTGAAGGAGTGACGGCAAGCGGCATCCCGTATGCTGTGATCGACCTGATGGGTCGCGTCTTTATGAATGCGACCAACGATCCGTTCCATGCCGTCAACGATCTGCTTAAGACTGTTTCGGCGAAGGTGATCGTGGTCGATTTTCACGCCGAAGCAACGAGCGAAAAGGTTGCGATGGGTTGGCATCTCGAGGGCCGCGTAACTGCGGTGCTGGGTACGCACACGCATATTCCAACGGCCGATGAGCGCATCTTGCCGGGCGGTACGGCGTATCAAACCGATGTGGGCATGAGCGGTCCTTACGACAGCGTGATTGGCGTCGAAAGGGAACTGGTTCTGCATCGATTCTTGACGGGAATGCCAGGAAAATTTGAAGCTGCCAAGGGCAATCCCAAGATGTGCGCCACGCTTGTCACATGCGATGCTGCAACCGGACGTGCGTCGGCTATTCAACGCATCATGTTAGGAGAATGAATCGTTGGGTTGGGATCGAGTCGGAAACGATCCGCAGCATCTGATCTTCACTGAAACTCGGGTTGGAACTTTTCGAGACGCCATACCGTAAGGCAGTTCATCGGAGGTCTCCGTGATCCCTAAAACCCTGTTTTCCGCAGTGGGTATTTGCCTGCTTGCTGCCACGGTCGCTGTCTCGATCGCTTCCCGCTCGTCTAAAAGCGCGTTGGCGGCATCGAGTTTCGTCCCAACTTACGCGAAGAACGGTGACCTGTTGCCGCCGACGAATTACCGCGAGTGGATCTATCTGACCTCGGGCATCGACATGAGTTATTCGCCGAAAAACGACGCGATGGATCACTCCATGTTCGACAACGTCTTCGTTAACCCCGAGGCATACCGCAGCTTCGTCGCGACTGGCACATGGCCCGACAAGACGGTGCTGATTCTTGAAGTTCGCGAGGCGCGGAGCAAGGGATCGATCAACGAGCGCGGTCATTTTCAGGGAATTAATCTGTTGGGGTTCGAGGTTCACGTCAAGGATGAGTCGCGCTTCCCCGGCAAGTGGGCGTTCTTTGATTTTGACTCACCGGAGAAGAATGGCACGCTGATTCCGCAGGGAGCGCCTTGCTATACCTGCCACACATCGCACGCTGCAGTGGACACAACGTTCGTTCAGTTTTATCCGACGCTGTTGCCGATTGCCGAAAAGAAGGGCACCTTGAGCGAAGCATTTCTCAAGGAAGAACGAGAACGCGCGGCAGCGAAATAGAATGCGCTGGGACCTAGTTAGGCGTGCCGCGAAAGACATGCCAGAACTCGATGAAGCCCTTGAGTCGCACGACGTGAAAGTAATCGCTGGCAATGAAGTAAAACGCCGAGACAACGATCCATTCCAGGTGAAGCGCGCCAGCACCAACCTCATCGCTGAAGGGGATCAGTACGGACGACAGCACCATGGCGACCACGAGCAGCGCCAGCTTGACGATGCCCATGACGAGGTTAATTTCGACCAGCTTGCTGGTGAACGCCTTTCCCAAGCGCAGACTCTGACCGAGAGCTGACAGCGCAGAGCGCTCTTCAAGCAGGACCAGCAGTGGGGCGATGGAGACGACCCAACTAATGAGCGCCCACAGCGTAAAGAAGCCCAGCGTGAAACAGATAACCCAGATCGTGTAGCCGATCAAATCGGGCTCTGCGCCGTTGCCGATGTGCGTGGCCGCAGCCCAGGCTAACGAACGAAACCATCCCCAGCAGGTGAGAGCCAACACTGCGAGCCACGCTGCCTGCAATGCGATCAATGACATGGGCCGAAATGGCAGCCGAGGGTCGAGTCGCTTGATCACCAGGCTGCGGCCAAGGCCGGAAACAACGACCCATGCGAGCGCGGATACGGGCGCCAGCCATCGCAGTACAGCAATCACATGAGGCTGGTACTGGTCCCATGCATCAGCAAGACGCACGATTGAGACCCAGGGATTCTGAGGGTCGAGCGCCGTCAAGCCAGTGGCTTCAGGAGGCAGTGCGACGAGAATCTGCTGCGCCTGCATCCAGCACACCAGAAGCAGCGGAACGCCGAAGAGCCAGCGCCACGCTACTTCAAGTGCCGTCAACGACGGGCGCGCGAATACCCAGCCCATCTGCCCGACGGCGGATTGGGTGCCGCGCAAAGGCTTCGTCGCACGGCCAGGTACTTCACTTGACAACGAGGTTCACCGTCTTGCCGGGGATCACGATTATCTTGACTACCGTTTTGCCGGCGATGCGCGATTGCACTTTTTCGTCGGCGAGCGCTGCCGCCTGGATCACATCGGGAGCCGATCCCGCGGGCACGCGCACAACATTGACCAGCTTGCCGTTGATTTGTACGGGAACTTCAAGCTCATCTTCCCTGGCCAAGTCGGGGTTGCTGGGCGGCCACGGAGTGCGCAGTATCGCTCCCTCGCCGCCAAGTTCCTCCCACAATTCTGCGGCGATAAAAGGCGCGAACGGAGCGAGCAGGAGCACAAGCGTCTGCAGCAACTCGCGAATGACGGAGGGGGGGACCTCGCCGGCGGCAAGTTGCGCATCGACAGCTTGGATCTCGTTGACCAATTCCATAACGGCGGCAACGCATGTATTGAAATGCCAGCGGCCTTCGAAATCCAGCGTGATCTTGGCGATGGTCTGATGTAGCTTGCGCAGCAGTTTGAGCGAGAGTCCGCTGGGCGGTACGGCAAGCGCATCGGGAGCGGCGGAACGGGCTATTGGCGCATACTTCATAGCCAGGCGATAGACGCGGCCCAGAAAGCGGCTTACGCCCGCCACTCCGTCTTCTTGCCAGTCAAGATCGCGATCGGGCGGTGCGGCAAAGAGTGCGTACATGCGCGTGGCATCAGCGCCGTAGCGAGCAACCATATCGTCGGGCGATACAACGTTGCCCTTCGACTTTGACATTTTGGAGCCGTCTTTAATCACCATTCCCTGGGTAAAGAGGCGGCGTGCAGGCTCGTCGTTCTTGATGAGTCCGAGATCGCGCATGACCTTGGTCCAGAAGCGCGAATAGATGAGGTGCAGAATGGCGTGTTCTACGCCACCGATGTACTGATCGATCGGGAACCAATACTGAGCGACAGCAGGATCAAACGGCTGAGCAGAGTTCTTGGCATCGGTGTAGCGATAGAAGTACCAACTCGAGTCGACGAACGTATCCATAGTGTCGGTCTCGCGCTTGGCGGGCCCGCCACATTTGGGACAAGTCACGTTCACGAATTCAGGCACGCGGCCAAGCGGCGATCCGCCCTGCTGCGTGATTTCAATCTGAGCGGGCAGCACGACGGGCAACTGATCATCGGGAACCGGAACCAGGCCGTCGCGCTCGCAGTGAATCATCGGAATTGGAGTGCCCCAATAGCGCTGGCGGCTGAGACCCCAATCCTTGAGGCGGAACGTGATGGTGGCTTCGCCGATGCCTTTTTCCGCAGCGATCTGCTGCAGCTTTTTTTGCGCCGCATCGCAAGAGAGACCATCGAATTCGCCGGAGTTCACGAGCACGCCATCTTCAGACAGGAATGGCAATTCGGGCTCTTCGGCCGCACGGTCAGCGGGCGCTATGACGCGGCGAATCGGGATTGCGTACTTCTTCGCAAATTCAAAGTCGCGCGCGTCGTGACCGGGCACACTCATGATGGCTCCGGTGCCGTAGTCCGAAAGCACATAGTTGGCCACCCAGACCGGCACGAGTTCGCCGCTGTAGGGATTGATGGCAAAGTGACCGGTAGGCACGCCATGCTTTTCAATAGCGCCGATGTCTCCCTCTTCGCGGGCCTTTTTTTGCTCTTCGAGCAGTTTGCTCACTTGCGCTTTGAGGCCTGCGTCGATTTCAGTCAAGGCCGTGACGAGCGGGTGCTCGGGAGCAAGTTGAACGCTGGTTGCGCCGAAGATCGTGTCTATTCTCGTGGTGAAGACGCGAATCTTTTCGGCGCGATTTTCAACGGCAAATTCGACTTCAGTGCCTTCGCTGCGGCCGATCCAGTTGCGCTGCATAGTGCGCACTTTTTCGGGCCAGCCTTCAAGTTTGTCGAGGCCGTCAAGCAATTCCTGCGCGTAGGCGGTGATGCGGAAAAACCATTGCACCAGGTCGCGTTGTTCGACGATGGTGTCTTCATGACGCCAGCAGCGGCCATCGATCACCTGCTCATTGGCGAGGACCGTGCAGCATTCAGGGCACCAGTTGACCTTGCTCTTTTTGCGATAGGCAAGGCCGCGCTCGTACATGCGCAAAAAGAACCATTGATTCCAGCGATAGTAGTCGGGCAGGCAGGTGGTGACTTCAGTAGCCCAGTCGTAGCCCAGGCCCAATCGCTGCATCTGCCGCTTCATGGCAGCGATATTCGAGAGCGTCCATTCGCGCGGCGGCGTATTGTTTTTGAGCGCGGCATTTTCGGCGGGCAGGCCGAATGCATCCCAGCCCATGGGGTGCAGCACGTTGTAACCGCGCATCCACATGTGGCGCGCCAGGGCATCGCCGATGGAATAGTTGCGCACGTGGCCCATGTGCAACTGGCCGCTCGGATAGGGCAGCATTTCAAGCACGTAGTACTTGGGCTTACCGCAGGAAACAGTTTCGGCTGCATAGAGGGTGGGGTCTTGAGCCCAGCGCTCCTGCCACTTCGGCTCGATGTCGGCCGGGTTGTATCGAATCTCGTTGTCTTCCGTCATCACCCCTTAGTGTAAACGGGGATGGCAGCCGACTACGGATCGTTCGCTATTGTTCGCAAGCAACCTGATGGAATTCGATAGTCACAACCTCGTAATCGGCGGGAGGTTGAAACAGGGCCGGATCGGGCTCTCCGGGCGTAAAGCTCGTCATTTCCATGGTCCGCTTGCCACTCCGGGGATCGTCCATAATATTGCGCACCATGAAGCCGAACTCACTTGAAGTCCATATTTCATCCGTATGGAGTAGCGGCTGGTCGTTGCCCTGCGCGCCAATCGGGGTGATCATGATGGTACGGTGTCCGTGTGCCTCAAGTCCCTGGATGTTGGCCGTGCCAAGGTCTTCGAGGGCTGGCTTTGGGCGGTCTGAACTTGGCGCTGGCGCGGTTGACGTATTCGAGGCCGCCTTAGAGCCGCCAACTGGCTGTAGCCCTCCGCTAAAATTCATCGTTATGTTTCCATTGTCGGAACGCCAGCATCCCCGCGCTTGGTCGCCTGAAGGGGGCTTCGATAATTGGGTTTTCTTCCGCCGGGAATCCCAGGAGATTTCTGTTCCGTCGATTGGGTCGTCGACATGGTAGGTCGAATAAGTCGTCTTTGGACCCGAAAATCCAGGCATGGTGGTTGCGACCATGGTCCGATGTTGTGAATCCATCGCGCGTACCTCAGTAGATTCGCGCGTAATCGTCGTCCCATTGGCAAGCGTCTGCACGCGGACGGTTTTGAACTCCGCAGTGTATGGCCGACTTCCGGAATTTGCGACGTGACCAATTCGCGCACTCCCCGCGCCTGATCCCAACTCCGCACCGATCTGGGCGAACAGAGATGTCGCCAGGCCCATCAATACGCACGCAACCAAAGACCGATAGAGAATAATTCGCATAATGCATCTCCTGGCCTGAGACGTCCAATTGCGATCATTGTTGCGCAAGAAGGCCTTCGAAGCAACAGAAAACCTACGGCAAAAGCATGCTTATGCCCAAACATCCTTCGTTGCCGTTTCGTGCTTCCGATTAACCAGTCGTTTGCAGTGCCCTGGCTTGCTCGATTCGCCGCCGTCTCTTGGGCGTGTGCAGGGCTTCCCAAAGGTCGGTGCGGCGCTGCACATTCAGCCAGAACTCGGGTGAATTGCCAAAGACGCGCGCCAGCATCAGAGCGGTGTCCGCGGTAACGGAGCGGCGGTCATTGCACAATTCATTGACCAGTTTGCGCTGCACCCCCATTGCCTCGGCCAATGCGCCCTGCGTGAGCCCCATCGGTGTCAGGAACTCCTCAACCAGCATCTCGCCCACGCTTACGGGTTTTCTGTCGGTGCTCAGCATCTTCACCTCTTATCGGTAACTGTGATTATCGAGATAGACTTCGTCGGCTTCGCCCCTGGCGCCATCCCAATGGAAGATCACCCTCCATTGATCGTTGACCCGGATAGAATGCCTACCGGCGAGACTCCCGCGCAGCTTCTCAAAATGATTGCTCGGCGGCACGCGCAGATCTTTATCCGATGTAGCATCGTCTAGCAATTGAAGCTTTCTGAAGAGTCGCGCCTCCAAATCCGGCGGGATATAACGGCTGAACACATTGTGAACGAAAAAGTCCTGTAGCCAGCGGTCCCGAAATCCCAGAATCTTCCCATCGGCCTGCTCTCATAACCGTTGTACCGCGCAACGGTACAAATGCAACGGAGACTGAGACCGTTCAACATGACTCTTGAAAGTTCGGGGGCTCTATTCGCCCCCAGGTCATTGAACCAAGCTTTTCAGCACCCGCACATTGCGCTCTTCGTCGCCTTCCTCGTCGACCGGGGTTTCGGCGATAAAGGCACAGTGGGCAAAGCGCGGGTCGTTCAAAAGTCGGCGAAAAGGCTCGATGCCGATGGTGCCTTGCCCGATATGCTCGTGACGGTCGAGTTTCGAGCCGCGTTCGGCTTTGGCGTCATTGCAGTGCCAGACGCGGACGGCTTCGAAACCCACCGTGGCTTCGATCTGGATCATCGTGTCCTCGTAGCCATCTTCGCTGACAAGATCGTAGCCTGCGACGTGTGTGTGGCACGTGTCAAGGCAAACACCGACCGGTGCATGAGCCCGCAGCAGCGCCACTAACTCGGCGACTTGATCGAGACTGCCACCAAGCGAACATTCCGCGCCCGCCGTGTTTTCAATGAGGATGTTGAACCCCGTACTCTGCCACGGCAGACCGTCGATGGCCTCGGCGATCGACTCGGCGGCTAATTTGAGGCCTTCATGACGGGTAAGACCCTTCCACGAGCCGGGATGAAGAACCAGATGCTCGGCTCCCAGCAGCAGAGCCCGCTCCATCTCGCCGCGAAAGGCCTCGACGCTCTTGGCTCGCACGTCGGTCGATTGACTGCAAACGTTAACCAGGTAGCTCGTGTGAATCACCAGCGGGTTGACGTCGAGCGCGGCTCTCAGAGTACGCATGCGCTCGGCTTGTTGCGGATCGACCTTAGGAGCGCGCCACATGCGCGGACTCGAAGAAAAAATCTGGAATGTGTTGGCGCCGATGTCGCGTGCACGTTCGACCGCACGCGAAGCCCCGCCCGCCGTGCCCAGATGGACACCGATTCGCTTAACCATACGAGTAGTTTAATAGCTCGACGAGCGAATTAGTCGTCGTCATCCTTGGTCATTTTCTTATGCCGTTCTTTGAGCATCGCGGGCACAGGCGCATTTCCCATCGCATCTTTCCAAAGAATCACATTGAGCTTTTGCGTGTCGGCCCGATCGGCGTGACGGAAGTCCATTTTCATGCTCTCTTCCGCACCCGGAGCCGTCTTGGCATTGGCTGTATAGATGAGTTTGTTATCGCGATTTGAGTAGTCCGCGTTATAGGCTGATTGATCGCCTGCGCCCATAAACAGGCTGGATATGAGCGAACTAAACGCATCGTTGTTGTTCATGGGCGGAAGACCGAGCAGCGATTCCATGGTGCGAATCACACTTACAGTCGAGTAGAAGCGGCTATCGACAAAGGGAGCGCCATTCGCACCGTGCGGGGAGTACTTGCTGACGACCAGCGCCAGGCTGCGATGCGCATCGACGTGATCGGCGCCAGCTTGCGCGTCGTCTTCGAGAATGAAGAAGGCGGTGTCATCCCAGAATGGTGAGTGCGCGATGGCTTGAACGGCGCGGCCCACGGCGAGATCGTTGTCGGCGACTGATGACTTCGGTGTCGGTCCTCCAGGACGTGTGCCCGCCGTATGATCGTTAGGCAAGCGCAGTTGGATGAAGTTCGGCATGGTGTCTTTGCCTTGCGCTTTGTCCGCGATCCAACCCTTGAGATGGCGAAGAAATATTTCAACACGCACCTGGTCGGGAACGGCAAGATTGAAGTCCGGATACTCTTCGGCGAAGTGACCCACTAACTCCGGCTTGGTGGCGGTGTTGACGGCGATTAACGGAATCGGCCACGGCCACTTGTTGATTCCGCCGCCCCATTCTTCAGGCAACGGTTCACCGGGTTCGATGGCCTTGTGCGCACAACTGCGGCCCGCGAGCATCGGCCCCTCTTGTGGATTGACGGGGAGATGCGCGGCCATCGGCTCATTGCAAAAGATGCTGGAGATGAATTCGGCGAAGTGGTAATACGTCTTTCCATGCGCGGCCAGGTTACCCCAGAGATAGCCGCTGGCTGGTTCGTTCACATCGGGAATTTTCTGCAGCAGCGGATAGTTGTCAGCTACTACACCCTCGTAGTCATAAGTGCGCTGGCCGCCGCGATACGACTGTTGCCATGTCTTCTCAAGGTAGTCCGTCCCAATAGCGGCATTGGACCAGACATGGCCATCGCCCGATACCTCACCCGAGTCGTAGAAGTTATCGAGCACACCGAATTGGAGAGCGAGTTTGTGTAGGTTCGGCGTGATCGATTCGCCAAACATGGTCAGGCTCGGGTCGCCGTTGCCAATCGCTTTGCCGTCTTGTTTGAGATCGCCGAAAATCTGATCGTAGGTGCGGTTCTCTTTGATGATGTAAATCACGTGCTTGATTGGATTCGCCGATGCGCTGGCAAAAGGAATCTTCTCGGCCGCAGCTTTCATGCGGTTAGATTCGATGACGATTTCGGTCCATTGCGGCAATTGCTTGTCTATCTCGGATTCATCAATGGACGCGAGCGAGCCATAGAGCAGCGTGCCGATGTAAGTCGAGGGTAGGTGAGTCTTGGTGCGCTGCGTCGATTCGGTTTCCGCCTGCGGCCTATTGTTTGGCCCGGTTCCGTGCCCCTTGGCGGTGGCCACGTAGAGCTTGCCGCCCGAGGCAGATGGCAGAAACGTCATCGACATGGGCATCCACTCGGTGGGAATAAAGCCTGCGGGCTCGACCATGCCATGTTTGGCGGTCTTCGCGAGTTTTCCGGTGTCGAACACCGCAACGGAATCGCTGATGGCGTTGGCCACGTAGAGCCGGCTTCCGCTGGTGTTGACTGCCAGGGCCTCAGGCTCGGCGCCAAAATAACTTTGCCCCGGAAGACGCGTGTCGAAGTATCCCTTCACCGAGAATTGGCCGGCAGCGACATTGACTGCCGCGACGGCGTCACGGTTGGCGAGCGCGACATAGAGCACCTTGCCGCCAGGCGAAAATTCGAGAGCGCAAGGGTGTGTTCCGGGTGCGATGGGGCTCGATGGTTTGAGCAAATCCAGCTTGCGGCCCACGGTGCCTTTGACGAGATTGAGTTCCACGATCTCTGAAGCGTTCCACAACGCGACGAAGGCACGCGAACCATCTTTGCTAACGGCGAGGGCGATGGGATAGGTAGACGGAACTGCATCGTTTTCGGACAGATCAAATCGTTTATCGATCGCGCCCGTTGCAGGATCGAGCAGAACGACGTCATCCGATAGGTTGCCGGCGACAAGCAGTTTCTCCGAACCGGCAGCGCCGGCCACTTCAATCGCTGCTGGGAATGGGACCCCTTTGTCGCCGGAAACTTGTCCGATCAGCATCGTCTTGCGGCCCGGCGCAAGCTGGACGAGCGGTAAAGGCACGATCCGCTCCGGCGTGAATTTTCCGTCGGCAAAACTGTAGACGACCACACCGCTGCCGGTCGAATCTTTACCGTGGCCGAGCGGGTCGGTCAGCGAGCCCATGCTGGCGTAGAGATGTTTGCCGTCACGGCTAAACGCCAAGCCCGAATAAAGTGTCTGATGCGCTGCACGGGCCAAGGTGCGTGCATCGGGAAAGTCGGCTAACTTTGAGGTCTGCGTGTCAAGAATCGAAATCGACTGCTCGTAGTTCGATTCCGCAGTGCCATAACCTGCATCGACTGTGGCCACGTAACGGCCATCGGGCGAGACCGCCATGGTCATGGGCAGACTGTTGATCCGCTGGGGCTGGCCGGGAACAGGTTCGATCAGCTGCTTGCTGGTAGGCAGGTCGACGTTCTGTGCAAAACCGGACATGTTTCCGATCGCGAGGATCGCGCCGCCAATCACGAGCCGTAACTTCATGTTCATTCCCCCAAGGTAACAAACCGGCATGGCTATTGAGTTACAAACCAGTTACAAGCCTCAGATCAGAATGAGGAGAAGATTTGGTTTGCTCGTTCGGTTACCAATTCCACGCCGTCCGTAATCAGGCGCCTTTAAGAGAATGCACATAGAATCTTTACATGGACGACTTGCTTGCACCTTTCACCCAGATCCTCACTGAAGTGATTTTGCCCAATCTGAAGTCAGTGCAATCCAGCCAGGTACAACAGATTGCGGCCAACGATCGCCTGGAAAGCGCGATCAACGAACTTCGTTTGCAACTGGAGTCGCAATTCGCACATCTGTCGGCGCAGCTTACTGCATGTCGTGCAGAGCTGGCAGCCACGCAAGCGGTGCTTAAAGCGACACGAACCCAGAATGGCAGTGCGGCTTCGAGTGGCGGCACTCTGATTCACTGAGTTCGGCAGCCTGTTAGGGGTTGAGCAGCGGCGTGCATCCGAAACATGCTTACTCCTCGCATTCGCAGCGCGGGTGCGCCTGCAATAATTCCACTATGCAGACAGCATTCACAGCTGAGAGGCTTTGGGATAGCGGGCGGGTAGTAGACCACCCCATCGTATTAGTCGAGGACGGCAAGCTCGTCTCTATCTCGACACGCGCGACGAGCGAGACACCCACGGAAACACAGTTGATCGACTTCGCCGGCGCAACGCTGGCACCTGCGTTTTTCGATGTGCATATACACGGCGCTGCGGGCCACGATGTCATGGAAGCGACTCCCGAAGCACTCCGTGCTGTCGGAAGTTTTTTGGCATCGCGCGGCACAGGAAACTTTCTCGCGACTACCGTTACCGCTCCGCTCGACAAGACTTTGCGCTCGCTCGAAGGACTGGCGAAACTGCTTGCTGAGCCTGTGGCACCAGGGGTCGCTAAGCCCATCGGCATTCATCTTGAGGGGCCATTCCTATCGCATTTAAAGCGTGGCGTGCACCCTACTGAACTACTTCTCTCCCCGGACATCGATATCTTCGACAAAATGTTTGAAGCCGCAGAGGGACGCGTGCGGCTGATGACGATTGCGCCTGAATTGCCGGGAGCCGCGGAGTTGGCCAGACACGCCACCGGGCGCGGAGTCCGCGTGTCCATTGGGCATTCGAATGCCACGGCCGCGGAGACACGGGCCGTCATTGCTGCCGGAGCCACCAGCGCCACACATACGTACAACGCCATGCGACCGCTCGACCATCGCGAGCCGGGCATTCTCGGCGTCGTGCTCACCACCGACGAACTGTTTGCAGAACTCATTTGCGACGGCATCCATACGGCCCCCGAATTAGTACGCCTATGGTGGAGCGCAAAAGGTCACGAGCGAGCGATCTTAGTAACGGACGCCATGAGCGCCACCGGCATGCCCGATGGAGACTATCAACTGGGAGGTTTGCCTGTACGCGTTGCGAACGGCAAAGCCATGATGAACGGAGTGCTTGCGGGCAGCGTGCTGACACTTGATCGCGCGCTTAAAAACTTCCTGCATTTTACCGGAGCGACATTGGAACAAGGGCTGCGCTTATTGACCGCAAACCCGGCGGCGATGACCGGGCTTAATGAAAATGTGGGGACTTTCGCCGTGGGACAGTCTGCCGATTTTGTTGCCGTAGACGCCGCGGGGAAGTTGATTGGCTCGGTGGTGGGCGGCGTTAGCAGAGTTCCGTAATGTCCTCGGCGAGGCGTTGCGCCCGCCAAACTGCCCCTTCGATTCCCGCGACTTCCTGCTGGAGAATCGGCATGTTAGGAGCAGCGGCATGTAGACCTGCAAAGAATTTTTCGCGCACCAGCCGCGCCTTGCCAACGACGCTGCCAATCCAGGCCACAGGTACTTCTTCAGTGACGCAGTGCTTGTTGCGTAACTTTGAGCGCACTAAGAGAACTGAATCGACCAAGTCCGCCGCAGCCTGTTCCAAGACTCCCAGCGCCACCGCATCGCCTTGTTCCGCGAGTTGACTGATAGCCGGAGCCAGCGCCGCGAAATCCGGACCAGGCGTGCTGTCGCCAAGATTCACAAGTTCTTCCAGCGTCTCTGTGCCCCAGATGCGGCCCACTGTATCGAGAATCTGTGTCGGCTCGTCGCGGTCATAGGCCTGGAGCGCGCGTCGCACCGCATGGAGGCCGATCCAATAACCAGACCCTTTGTCGCCGAGGCGCGAGCTCCAACCGCCGGCACACTCGCGGCCACCATCGGGTGAACGGCCAACGCAGTTGGTTCCCGTGCCCGCAATCTGCAGGATGCCCGGACCGCCGCGAAAAGCCGCGTCAAGCGCAATAACTTCGTCGCCCACCACTTCAGAACGGCGAATGCGGAAGTCGCGAAAAACGGCCGTAATCCATTCGGGCACACCGGGCATCGTCGCGCTCGCCACTCCGGCTGAAGCAGCGGCAATGTTGGTCACACCTGCCTGGCGATAAACCTCCGTCAGCAGGGCGCGCAGATTGCGCTGGGCTACTTCAGGGCCGACGCGTAATCGCTTGATCGATCCATTTTCAGCGAAAGCAAGCGTCTGCTCACCGCTCACGATCGAGGCGCGAGTCCGTGTTCCACCGCCATCGATTCCCAATACCGCCAATGTCATGATTTTCTCGCTCCGCATCGCTCCCTAATTGGACGAGTCGGAATGCATGGTGTCGTTTCCATTATCGCGCAACGTTCCGGCCAACACATTGAGGCTGCCATCGTTTTTAGGGGGAGTTAGACCGAGCAGGTGGGCCATCCAAGGATACAAATTTACGTTTTCAAAAGGTGCAACCGTCTTGCCCACCGCAATGTCCGGCCCGACGGCGAAGAAACTAGCTTTCATCTGCGGTACCTTATGCGGGTCGAATCCGTGCATGCCGGGAATTGGCGGTTGATCGGGCTTCCCCGCCGGTGGCTCGTGGGCCCTGATTGCGTAGGGTCCGTTGGCCACGATCACAGGGTCGCCTTCGCGGGCGTTGGTGCTGTAGTTAAGACCGGCAGGCACGTCCTTACGGCGATATACGACAAACTGCGAAGAGGCCTTCTTAAGCTGGTTATAGACTCGGACACGATCCTCTTCCGTCTTGCCATACAACAGCGATCCAACCGCGTCGAAGCCCGTAAGATCGGCAAGCTTGTCGAGAGTTATCCATCCGCCCTCCACTTTCGCCATGCCGTGATCGCTGACAATGACAAGATCGATAGGCAAGTGAGTTGAGTCGAGCGCAGCCTTGAGCCTCGCAACCATCGCATCCATTTTGAGTACCGCAGCCTTGGTCTCGGCTGCATCCGGACCAAATTCATGACCCTCGTGATCAGGCTCGGAATAATAGATGGTGATGAAGTGCGGACGAGCAGCGTCAGTCATGTGAAGCAGCGCAACCGCATTGTCAATGCGCGCTTGTTGTGCTGCGTCAGTGGCCTCAGTCTTCGAGTCGAAACGCGCGTACCACGTGGGGCGAAAACTCGCGATCTCGGCCTCGGAACCGGGCCAGAACAGACATGCGGTGCGCATGCCCTGGCTCTCCGCAAGGCTCCAGAGCGGTACTCCGCTGTACCAGCTTCCATCGGTCACGACCTTGGGATCACTGATGGCATAACGGGTCTGCCTGGCCTCGTCATAGAAGCTGTTCGCGACCAATCCGTGATGCTCAGGATATAGACCGGTGACGATGGTGAAGTGGTTAGGAAAAGTCAGCGACGGATAACTCGGCAGCATACCTTCAGGAGCCCACGCGCCTTGTTTGCCGAGTGCCAATAAGTGCGTAGCACCGTCGCGCTTGGCATAGTCCCAGCGGAAGCCATCGAGCGATACCAGCACCAGGTAATGCGCCTTTTGTGCCGCAGCGGAGTTGGGACCGTTGTCGACGTGAATAAGCGGAAGTGCTGGATTGAAGCGGGATTCCTGCGCGGCAGCGAACAGCCCGATGGCCAATGCGAACACAGCGATGGCTGCGCGTCCAGCCCTCAATAATTGCATTTTCATACTCCTGAATCAGCTTATAGCACGGATTTAGAAATCTGCATCGATCGGCTGGGTGGCTTCGGAGCGGTTAAAGACCCCGTAGTTGATCTCTGATATAGAGACGTAGACATTGCGATTAAGTTCCCCGCCATCGACGCTCAACTTGAGCGGGCACTAACACGACAGTGAGCCGAGCTAAGAGAGGCTGAGATCAATCGGCCTTTATCGAACCAGGCTTCGGTCAGAATAGCTCAAAATCATAGCTGACCAATTTTCCTGAAATTTTCACTTGCGCGCTCACCGACCTCATGTGCTACAGTCAGTAACACTATGACGAGTAACACTACACCCGGCCACGATCCAGCGGAGTTGGGAGAGCTCGAGCGCGACATTCTCTCGATTGTGTGGCGAATGGGCGCAATCACCGCGGAACATGTGCGCGAAAAGCTCGACCGGCCCCTGAAAGACTCCACCGTGCGGACGGTGCTGAGGCGTCTCGAAGACAAAGGCTACCTGGCGCATTCGCTCGAAAATCGCACCTTCGTTTACCGCCCCGCCGAGTCGCGACAGCGCGTTGCCGGGCGGGCGGTCAAGCGCATCGTGGATTGGTTCTGCGAAGGATCGGTTGAAGCCCTGTTAGTTGGCATGGTGGACTCAAAAGTATTGGATCGCGCCGAGCTGCAGCGTTTAGCAGAACGCATTGCGGTGGCGCAAAAGCAGGCTGGCCCCGGGAAAAAGGGAGGCAACTGATGATGATCTCGCTCATATCCGGACAGATTCCTCAGTCAACCGTTGCAATCGTCGATGCAGCCCTGCGCTCACTGCTGGTGGCGGCGGCGGTGTGGGCAGGACTGCGCATGGTGCGCCTCCATAACGTGATGGCGCAAAAAGCGGCATGGGGACTGGTGTTGGCAGGCGCTTTGTCGATGCCGGTACTGGCTCCCTGGGCAGCGCGCCAGGCTTGGCTGCCGTCGGGAGCGACCATGTTGCCGCCGGTTCGCACATGGTGGCACTCGGCACACACTGACAGTCCGGCGCCGAAGGCAGCCTACACGGCCTCTAGAACAAACGCAAACGCCGGTGCTGCAGAATCGCAGACGAATGCGCAATCGGAAGTCTCGTCTACTGACACACTAGGCACGGCTCCCTGGGGCGATCGATTCCCTGCCCCGGTCATATCGAGTTCTCACGTTGAGTCGGCGACGCATCCCGTGAAGATCGCCTCCTGGTTCACGGGGATGAACCTCTTTTCAGCGATCGAAATTCTCTACCTCATGGTCTGCGGCCTTCTGATGCTGAGGTTGCAATTCGGTCTCGGCTCCGCGCTGATGTTGTGGCTTCAATCGGAACCGGTCTCGATCGATGCGGCTCCCGAGTGGGCGGCGGGACTGCGCGTGCGCTCGAGCCATGCGATCACTTCCCCTGTCACGGTGGGCTCGGGAATCGTCCTGCCATCCGACTATACGGAATGGGACATAGAGAAACTGCATATCGTTCTGGCGCACGAACGATCCCATGTTCGCCAAGGCGACTTCTACCTGCAGATCTTTGCCGGTGTTTACGCCGCGCTGTTCTGGTTCAGTCCGCTAGGTTGGTGGCTCAAACGCAAGCTCTCTGACCTCAGTGAAGCGATAAGCGATCGCGCTGGACTTGTTGAAGCCGCAAGCCGCGTTTCCTACGCGCAGATATTGCTTGAATTCGCGGCGTTGCCGCGCACAACCCAGATAGGAGTGGCCATGGCACGTCCCGGAAGTCTCACCCACCGCATCGATCGTCTCTTGAACGACAGCAGCTTCAGCCAGGCATTTGCCGGCGGTCGTCGTCGCATCTTCGTCGCGGTTATGTTGGTTCCTGTGGCATTGTTCGCGGCCACCGCGCTCATTCGTGTGGAAGCTGCGGGACAAGAGCCGCAAGCGCCCACAGTTCCTGCTCCGTCAACAGCACCGGTTGCGCCTACGCAAGAATCAGTGCCCGCGTCTCCTTCGAATGTTGCGCCAGTTGCTCCAGTCGCGCCCGAACCACCGGAGCCGATGGTGTCAGACCAGCCGGGTGACACCGTAATTGTCGGCAAGGATCATTCGCTGACCGTGTCGAATTCGCAATCGAACTCCAACATTGATGTTGCGAGAGGATCTTCCTACTCCGCGAAAGGTCATGGGTATTCGTATTCCTACGACTCAAATGGCAATTCCTACGCCGTGATCAAAGGGGACGGAAAGCAACACGTTCAGTTCTCCGGCGATTGGGGCAATGGCACACGGGCACGACTCGACAAGGCGCGCCGCATGGCTCACGGAGATTTTCTCTGGTTCACGCGCGACGACAAGGCCTACATCCTCGAAGATCAGGCAACGGTCGCAAAAATCGAAGAGATGTATAAGCCCATGGAGGAACTGAGCCGTCAACAGGAAGAGCTAGGCAAGCAGCAGGAGGCGCTCGGGAAGCAGCAGGAAGAACTCGGTCGCCGACAGGAACAAGCCAGCATTCCCACTCCCGATATCGCCAAAGAGATGGCCGACTTGAATAACACTGTGGCCAAACTGCAAGCCAAAAAGGGCAGCACTGTTACTCAGGATCAACTTGCCGATCTCGAAAGCAAGCTTGGCGAACTGCAGGGTAAGCTGGGATCGCTGCAAGGCGAAATCGGCGCGAAACAAGGTGAACTGGGTGCTGAGCAAGGCAAGCTTGGAGCCGAGCAAGGCAAACTGGGCGCGCAGCAGGGCCGTCTGGGCGCTGAAGAAGGACGCATCGCTCAGGAAGCTGATCGAAAAGTAAAGTCGATCATCGACGCTAGTCTGCGCAACGGAAGCGCCAAGCCTGTAGAGTAGCTGCAAGGTTTTGCAAAACAAATTGTTCCCAGGACTCGAAACCTGGGAACAATTTGAAGAACGAGTAACTGATCGTCTACTTGCGCAGCATTTGCTTGGCGATGAAGAACACATTGGCTGGGCGTTCGGCGAGGCGGCGCATGAAGTACGGGTACCATTCGTGCCCAAAGGGAACGTAGACTCGAACGTTGTAGCCATCGCGTATTAACTCGCGCTGCAGATCGCGACGCACCCCAAACAACATTTGAAATTCGAAGCGGCTGGGGTCTATGCCATGCTGCGCGGCAAAGGATTTGGCGGCAGCGATCATCGATTCATCGTGTGTGGCCAGGCCGTGATAGATGGGGCTGTCCAGCAACATACAACTTAGCCGGATATAGTTCGCATCGACATCTGATTTTTTAGGAAATGCAACTTCGGGCGGCTCTTTGTAGGCGCCCTTGCATAGACGCACGCGGATTCCCTCCGCAAGTAGCTGCTCGATGTCTGCCTGCGAGCGATAGAGATAGGACTGAATGACGATGCCAATCGCGCCGCGCAGTCCGGGACGCGCATTGAGCCGCCGCACAATATCGAGCGTGACTTGGGTGAGCGACGAGTCTTCCATGTCGATGCGCACAAAATTGCCGGTCGAACGTGCGTGTTCAGCTAGATTCTCAGCGATGCTCTCAGCCATCTCGGGCGAAAGCTCGAGTCCCATCTGCGTAAGCTTTACGCTCACATTGGCGTTAAGTTTTCGCTGAGAGATAGCGTCGAGCAGACGGTGATAGACGTGCGCGGCTTTTTGAGCCTCAAGCTCCGAGGAGACGCTTTCGCCGAGCGAGTCGAGCGACACCGACATGCCCTGCTTGTTGACGGCTTCTGCCACGCGCAGGGCGTCTTCTATCTCCATGCCTGCGACAAAGCGCGAGCTGAGTTTAGTGCCGATGCGCGAGCGCTCACCGAAGCTTCGCAGGCTGCGGTTGCGCGAAAGAGCGATAAAGGTGGAACGAAGAATCGACATAGAATAGCTCTGCCGGCATGAGGCTTAAAAAATGAAATTGCCGGATAAACCAGTTTCTCATAGCTGCATGGGCTCAAGGCCGATGGTGCCAGAGCAGCCGACGATCGAATCTACTCATCGATCAATGAATGCGATAGATTGTGCTGCCGTGCGCAGGAATCGTTATGGCTGCGGGCTTGGTTGCGTCAAAAATGCTCCCGGCAAAGATGTCGTGAAGGCTTCTTTTTTCCTTCGGAACTCCTAATTGCTCCCATGCGAAATGAAGGGTCACCGGTTTTTCATCGAGATTAAACAGCGCAATGAAATCCGGCGAATTGGCAGCGTCTCGCTCGGAGGCTTGCCACGCGCGCACCTGTTCGAAGCCGTCAGGCAGTGACTTGAGTGGATGACTCTCGCGCGACTTCTGATTTACTTCGAGAAGATCCTTGTTGGTCATCAGAAAATGCGTAAATTCGTCGAGTTTTGTCAGGTTTCCGCCGAAAATCAGTGGCGATCGTGTGATCGCCCACAGTGTGAACTCCGTTTGTTGCTCGTCTTTTGTGTAGCGCGATTGGCGGGGATCGCCCCACCCGGGGTGGGGGGTTAGCGAGCCTTCGGGCAGCATGTCTTCGTCGGGCCAAGCGCCGGGCTTGACGTAAGGGGCCCAGGCGGCGAGGCGGTCAAAGGCGTCGCGAATGCCGAAGGGAAACTCGGTGGGACCGGGCTTCCTGGGCTCGCGCCACACGTCCCAATGATCGTCGGAGATGCGCCACATCTGGGCATACTGGACGACTTCGGCGGCGTGGTCGAGGCTGGTGGGACCGGGGCTCAGGCTGAGCAGGATTGGCCGACCGGTCTTGCGGATGGCCTCGGCGATCTGGCGGATCTCGGTGGGCCGGTAAGGGTGGTCGCTGATGCAATCGACCTTGATGTAGTCGAGGCCCCAGGCGGCGTAGCGCTTGAGCATGGAGTCGTAGTAGGCCTGGCCGGCGGGCGTGTCGCTTACGCCGTAATTGGCGTCGTCCCAGGGGCATGTGGCGGCGGTATCGGCTGCGTCGACGGCGTGAAAGGCGGAGTCGGCGATGGGCAGGTTCTCCTTGACGACCTGCTTGGGAATGCCGCGGATGATGTGGATGCCGAACTTGAGGCCCTGGGCGTGAACCCAGTCAGCCAGGGGCTTGAATCCGACCGCGTTGGCGGCCGAGGGAAAGCGGCTAACCACGGGCAGAAGCAGGCCGTTGGCGTCGTAGAGATACTTGCGTGCGGCCACGGTGTCGGCGAAGGGATCCTGCATATACCAGCCTTCGTCGATGACGGAGTATTTCCAGCCAAACTGGCGCATGCCCGCGAGGACTTGAGTGTTGGCGCGGTAATTGGCCTCATCGATGGTGAGTCCATAGGCGTCCCAGCTATTCCAGCCCATAGGGGGCGTGGACGCGAGGGTCTGACTCGAAGTCGAAAGGGATGAGACGGCTACTACGATTGCGACGAGAAACAGGCGCATTTTGGACATGCGGAATCGTATACCGCGCGGTTCGAATGATCAAAGGCTTCCCAAGGCGGTTTGCCTCCGAAGCGACGCCCCATCAGTCTACGAGACGAAAGTCTTTCCAAGCCGAAAGAGCAGGGGAATTATCAGCAGTAAGAGAACTGGCACCACGAAGGAAAACAGCAGCGCATCGTGGCTTGAAACGTACCCTTGTTTCAGCGCCAACACAATGAGAAACGGAAGAATGGGCAGATTCAATACGACGGCGGAGATCACGCCGGGCATCAGAGTGCGCTTGGCAACCGAAACGGCAATGTGGGGTACAAGAGAGTTGACGAGCAATACCATCATGGAACCGAAGGTGAGATTGGCCCATAAGGACATGCTGCCCGACACTGCGCTGAGCCCGGTTATGACAATAGCGAAGACCGTTAGTACCACTATGGCAAATCGAAATACGGCGGGCTGAACACCCCCGAACCATGGAAAGGATTGGCGTCGCGCCCATCTGGGCATACCGATCGCCTCTTCCGCGTTGTGTAGTGCGACGAGAACCGGAAACAGCAACTGCAGATAACGAAAATCCATGTCGAGTTTAAAACGAAGTGAGTTTAGGACGCGAATCTCCTCCGGCGCAAGTTAATTCAGAGACGTGACTGCGGATTCGACGACGGCGGGAACGACTTCGCTAACGACATAAGGAACGACAAGCCAGGCGACATAGGCACTCAAGACGACGACCGGGGCGCAGAAGAGCGCCAGCGCGCACCTACGAGGATGTCGCCTTCCGCTTTCTTTCCGGCGACCAGCATCCGGATCACGCCACCATTGCCGAGTTTCGCAAGCGCCATCTGAAAGCGCTGGCCAGCCTGTTCATGCAGGCTTTACTGCTGTGCGAGAAGGCCGGGCTGGTAAAGCTGGTCCATGTGTCCATCGATGGAACCAAGATCAAGGCCAACGCCAGCAAGCACAAGGCGATGAGCTATAAGCGCATGAACGAAAACCGAGTCGCGCCTGAAGCAGGAGATCGAAGCTCTGCTCGAGCGTGCCGAAGAAACTGACTCCGCCGAAGATGCGCAGTACGGTAAGGATAAACAGGGCGACGAGTTGCCCGATGAGTTATCGCGACGCGAGAGCCGGTTAGAGAAGATTCGCGAGGCCAAGCAAGCACTTGAGCAAGAGGCCCGCGAAAAGGCTGAACAGGAACGCGCCGAGACGGAGCAGAAGCTGGCCGAGGGCGAACAACAAGAGCGCCGCACTGGCAAGAGGAAGCGCGGACGCAAGCCTGAGCCGCCTGCTCCGGACAAGGCCATGCCGGCCGACAAGGCGCAGCGCCAGGGTCCCCACGGACAGGTCTTCGTCCGTGGGGTGGAGCGGAACTTCACCGATCCGGAGAGCCGCATCATGCCGGACGGTTCCAACAAGGGCAGCTTTGTGCAGGGCTACAACGCGCAGATTGTGACCAACCTTGAGCAGAAGCCAGAGAAGATCAGTGCCGATGCGGGCTACTTCAGCGAAACCAATCTCAACGACGAAGCGGTGGCAGGGATCGATCTGCACATCGCCACGGGGCGCGACAAACATAGTGATCCAGTTGAATCAACAACGGCTGAAGCATCTCCAGGCACCACGGCGCGCCAGGCCATGAGCCGCAAGTTGAAGACCGAGGCAGGCCACGCGGTGTACAAGATGCGCAAGGCGATTGTCGAACCGATCTTCGGACAGATCAAGGAACGACGAAGTTTTCGCCGCTTCAGTCTGCGCGGCAAGCAGAATGTCGGCCACGAGTGGAGGCTGGTGTGTGCGGTCAGCAACCTGTTGAAGCTCTACAGGACTGGCTGCGCGATACAAATGGCATAAATCGGCAGCATAGAGGTCACGCCAGCCGAAGACAGCTCTTCCAGAGCCGGAATGAAACCAGATCGCCTGATTCCAACAAACGGACCAAGTTCGCCTTTGCTCCGAGGTTCGCGGATCATGCCAGAAAAATCGCTATGACCGACACGCTCCTAGACAATGGAATAGCTGGACAATGGTAGAAGTCGACCGCATTCCCGATCGCGAGCCAAAGTGATAGAGCCCAATTGAACTCGCATTCTTCGTTTTGCATGCGGTCCCTTGGCTTTAGATCGAGGTAAGCCGTGAAGCGAGTCATCATCATTCCGACGACCGAGGCGAGCCGCTTTCCGTGCCCGGTTACGTCAACCATTCAAGTCGACAGGGATCGCCTTCAGAAAGGAATGCTGTATGTACATACGGCGTTCTTTTCTGACGACATGGTGTTAAGAAGTTTGGTTCGGGTCTTTCCTGCTTTTGCCGGGATTTCCCGTCATTTCCCGTGCTATCCTCTCGGCAGAGGCGAAGGAAATGGAAAACCCGACCCTGTCCCTTTTCCCGGAATTGGATCTGCCGGCGACAATTGAGGAACGACAGACTGCGGTCCTGCGCGGCGTAGATGAACTCGATGCCTACGCGGGTCTGCGCCCATCGCATATGTTCACAATGCGCCTTCAGTTTCCCCTCTACATCGAATTTTAAAGGCAAGTGCAGCGATGGCAGCGGGAGGCTGGGGCACAGAATCCGGCGCACAAGGTCCGGTACACCATGACCGCGTTCGTCACGGCATCCGTTCAGAACGTTGTCCTTCCGCTGCTCAAGACGAGAAATCCTCTCGATCTGCTGACACCCACCGAATAATTGCGATCCATCTAAAGCTGTCACATTCATCGGCCCACCGTCGTGTGTGGCAAACACCCACCCCTACAAGCGATTTCCAATGAGTGGACACAAAAAATCTCGCTACTTGGCATCGGTTCGACGGTCGCGGCCTTGATTGATGGGATTTCTTGTTCGACCGGCGGTTCCGGATTGTGAAGAGGGAAGGGACGTGGAGGCCCGGTGATGTTCGTCGGGCATAAGGTCGGGAGCGAGGTTCGCTACTACTTCACCAGCCCCAGACCCGATCCCGCAATGCTGGACTCAGTGATCCGTCAGCATTGGCGCATCGAAAACAAACTGCAGTGATATCCGCCGTGAGCTTTGGCGAAGACAGCTCCGTTCACACCGCGCAAAACTTCCCCACTCTCAGTCGCGCCGCTTTCATCCTGCTCAAACAGGACAAATCTTCAACTCGCGGTATCAAGGGAAAAGACTCAAAGCCGCTTGGAATCTCCCCTACCTGCTCAAATTGCCGGGAATCTGATCGGTATCTGTTCTGCAGAATGTGCCGAGATCCGCACATTCCAGCAGGGCCGAACGGATCCCCTGACCCTGAATCCGTAGGATGATCGATTCATGACACTCAGGATTGGGCAATGGACGATCTACCAGGTTCGGCGAGGCACGCGCAATGGTCGACGTCCGGATCCTGACGGGAGATAAGTTTGAAGCGGAGTTTCGCGTCAAGGTTGAGGTTGTCGATCGGCTTTTGCGGCGCGCTATGCGACATGCGCTGGAGTGGAGCATCAGGATGCTGAAAGAGATGAGGGGAGTTTGCTTGCTCTTTAGTGAAAGCGGGACCGAGGGTGGCTGGTGGGCAATGCAACAAGACAGGTTCATCACGGAGGACGGTCACTGGAGTTATCAGTGTCTACATTACCTTCTAAAAGGCGACGACTTCACTGTGTATGCGGAGGACGGCGCCGTCCTATTCCATGGAGTCATTCACCCGGACGGCAAAACTGGGGCGGTACCGCGTCAGGTAATGCGCATTGGCAAACTCGTAAACCACCGGACGCCTAAACAACAAGTTGTCGGCGTATTTTGGGTGCATTGGATACAGAAGGGTATCGGCCTTTGATCGTTCAAACATTCTTATCGCGACAGAACCTGTTGAAGTGGATGCAGACATACAATTTGATCTTGCTGCCAACATAAATGGCGGCTCCTTAGACCGCTCTTTGGAGACTGCGCCCGACCATAGGCCATAGGGAGAATCGAAACCATCTTTCGGTCTCATTTAAATTTAAAATCAATATGTTGCCCAATACGTGTAAAAATAAATTTAGGAGGCAATATATTGGCCGTTTATCTTAAGACGGTGCGAGAAGTACAGACAGGAATTGCCGGGCGGTTCAGGGACCGGCGTCTCGCCATGAACCTAACGCAGAGAGAACTTTCGGCGCGTTCTGGCGTTACCTGGAGTTCGCTGAAGCGATTTGAACGCGAAGGATTGATCGCGTTGGATTCGCTTCTCGATCTAGCCCTGGTGCTGGATTGCCTTGACGATTTCGACAAATTGGCCGTAGAGAGCCAGCCAATCTCCGCCGCCCGATCGCTCGACGCCCTGCTGGCCACGCCGACCTTGCGGCGAAGAGCGACCGGTAGAAAGGGACGGAGCCATGGCATATAGCCCGACAGAGTTGCTGACCGTCTATCTGGATGCGCGAAACCAACACCGCAAGGTGGGGCGCCTCGCGTTCAACAATAGGCAGGTCCTTTTCGAATATGATGCCTCATTTATCGCTTCAGGAATCGAGATCTCGCCAATCAAACTTCCTCTTCGGCCTGGCGTAGCCGTTGCCGACACCATGATCTTCGACGGCCTGTTCGGCGTATTCAACGACAGCCTGCCTGACGGATGGGGCCGCCTTCTACTTGACCGTACGGTGGAAAGGCATGGTATTCATCGCGGCCAACTGAATCCGCTCGATAGGCTGGCCTACGTGGGACGGCAAGGCATGGGCGCTCTCAGTTACGAGCCGGAACTTGGGCACAACAACACCGACGATGCTCTGCTGGCGCTCGATAAACTCGCCCAGAAATCTGCGGCTGTGCTGGCTGGCGCAAACGAAGAGGTGTTCGAAGAGCTGCTGCGGCTCAACGGATCTTCTTCGGGCGCTCGGCCCAAAATCGTGGTGCAGGTGAGCAACGACAAGAAGGAAATTATTCATGGCAAGCAGGAGTTACAACCTGGCTTTGCTCACTGGATGATAAAATTCCCCTCTTCCCAGGACGCGCGGGACGTAGGGGCCATCGAATACGCCTACAGTTTGATGGCAAAGGATTCAGGCGTCGAGATGTCTGAGACTCATCTCTTCTGCACGAAAAGGAACAAATACTTTGGTACGAAACGTTTCGACCGGCAAGGCAATGCCCGCGTCCATATGCATAGTCTTAGCGGCCTGATACATGCCGATCATCGGACGCCCAGCCTCGATTACGATATGGTCCTGCGTGTGACCCTGGCGTTGACCAAGAATATCAAGGACGCGGAAAAGGCCTATGCGCTGGCCTGCTTTAACGTCCTTGCTCATAATCGTGACGATCACGTGAAGAACTTCTCGTTCCTTCTCAACGACAGAAACGAGTGGATTCTCTCGCCCGCTTATGACCTAGTCTTTTCTTATGGCCCAGGTGGCGAACAGAGCATGCTGGTCATGGGCGAGGGAAAGAATCCCGGCTCGACCCAACTTCTGGAATTAGGAAAACGCCATGGGCTAAAAAACGCGCCAGGGATTCTAGAGGAGGTTAAGAGGACAGTGGCCCAGTGGCCCCGCTACGCCAAACAGGCAGACGTATCGCGAAAATCCATCAAAGAGATTGCCAGCAAGATAAGGTTGCAGTGATCGTTCCACATACAAATTATTGACGAATCTGCTCATCAGTAGTCGGAGTCAGCTCCCTTATGCATAGAGCAATAAAGCGCAGCGTTGAAAACAAACAGTCCAACCGTTGTAAATCAAGCGGACGAATTACTGGCGATAAAGGACCTTATCGGGGCCGATCGCGGCCGCATTCAGAGCCGGAGGTTGACGCATCCAGAACCGAAGCGAGGAGTCTAGCTGGTCGATGCCGGAATCGCGCTACGGGCTGATGGCGTCAACGGCGTTTTCTCTGTAGGCACCTTAACGCTTGACGCCCCACCCCAGCGTCCCCATTTCAAATGGGGATGAAAAGACTAAACTGTGTCGTTGCTTTCACGGAAAAATCAGGGCAGATCAAAACTATGGTATTTTGAAAGTGTGATCAACTCGAACAAATTCAACTCGGACCGCTTGAGCTGCCCCTGCACGCTCGCGGGCTGTTGTTGTCGTTAGCCTGATCACTCAGTCGAAGCATTACCACGCTACAAACTAACCTTACCAATCGATTCCGGAGATCCTTAGTTGACTACTCTCTCGGCCAGCCTTGTACCTGCCTCCTGGTGGCGCGCCTGTCACCGCGCGGGTTGTTGTCGCTGATCTCTGGCCCGTCGTCGTTCCCCACTGATCCAACTTCACTCAGTCCGACCTACTCATCCAGGAGATTATCAATGCCGGGTTTGCGAATCGTTGCTCGCTTTTCGACGTTCCTATTCGTTTTGTCTTTGCTGAGCGATCACCGGCTTGAGGCGCAACAGGTGGGTGGGACCATTGCCGGAGAGGTGGTGGATGGGTCGGGCGCAATGGTTGACGGCGCCAAGGTTGTGATTCACAATTCCGAAACCGGAACGGAGCGCCAGTTAAGCACAGGAGCCGATGGCAGGTTTGCTGCACCGTCATCACCGGTTGGCGTCTACACCGTCGTCATTAGATATGAGGGATTTGCCGAGCAGGCGCGCACCGGAGTTGGGGTGACAGTTGGGCAGAGCGTTCAGCTCCGATTTGTGCTCACGGTCGGTGAGGTGGAACAGGCGGTGACGGTGGAAGACACGCCAGCGGAGGTGGATACCTCGACCTTGCAAACACAGGGGCTGGTGGATGAGCGGCAGGTAAAAGAACTCCCGCTCAACGGCCGCAGCTTTGACCAGTTGCTGTCGCTGAACGCAGCAACAGTGAACTACACGACCCAGCGATCGGGCGGTGTAGGCAGTTCGAATTCGTCAGTGGGAAATATGTTCTCGGTGTCCGGGCGCAGGCCGCAAGACAATCTGTTTCTGCTCAATGGAATTGAGTACACAGGCGCTTCGCTGATCAACGTTACGCCGGGCGGCACGAGCGGCCAATTGCTGGGTGTTGAGGCGGTGCGGGAGTTCAATGTAGTGAGCGATACGTACGGCGCCAACTATGGCAAGCGAACGGGGGCACAGGTCTCGATCGTTACGGCATCTGGCAGCAACCAGCTGCACGGGTCGGTCTACGAGTTTTTGAGGAACAGCGCGCTGGATGCGCGGAATTACTTTGACCAGGCACACATCCCGCCCTTTCAACGGAACGATTTTGGAATGGCCGCCGGCGGACCGCTGAGGAGGGACAGGCTGTTCGTGTTCGGAAACTACGAGGGGTATCGGGAGCACCTGGGATTGAGTGACGTGACGTTTGTACCGGATGCGTCGGCTCGGGCAGCAGCAGTTGCGAGTGTTCAACCGCTGCTGGCGTTGTGGCCGGTGGGGACGGTGGAGTTGGGGCAAGAAATTGCGGAGGCGTTTTCAAATCCGCCGCAGCACGTGAGGGAGGATTTCGGTACGACGCGCGTCGATGCGAATCTTTCTTTGAACGATTTGCTGTTCGGTGTATTCACGATTGATGACAGCGATGCGACAACGCCTACCGCTGATCCGTACTCGACTATCTTTGAGCGCCTGAGGGAGCAGGTAGCGAGCGTGCAGGAGCAGCATGTGTTTTCTCCGCGGCTGCTGAATACGGCTCGATTTGGTTATTCGCGCGGGGATTTTTACTTCAACAGCATTGTTAACGGTGGTGTTCCGGGATGGGTCGGCAATGCGCCGATTGGGGCGATTGTGATTTCAGGCAGTACGGCGTCGAATGGAGCTTCGCAAATTACGCAAGCAGGAGCGAACACGGGAAGCAACAATGCGACTGCACGCAACTTATTCACAGTGGACGATCACGTCTACTTCACGCGCGGGAATCATCAGCTTGAGGCGGGGGGGTGGCTACAGCGGCTGCAGTCGAATGACCTTCTGGCGCAGAATCAGTTTGGACAGGCGTCCTTCTCGACGCTGGCTGCGTTTGAGGCGGGCCAGGTGTCAAAGTACACAATCGTGCCCGCGGCTACTGCACTGGGTTGGCGTAGCCTTTTCGCGGCTGGATTTGTGGAGGATACATGGAAGGCTACGCCGCGTTTGGAGGTGCGGGCTGGGCTGCGCGTGGAATCTACCAATGGATGGAATGAAGCGCACGGACGAGCGGCGAACTATTTACTAACAGATGGCGTGATCAACTCGACGCCGACCGTCGGAGGTTCCGCTCTGACGGATAATCGCGCGAAGTTTTTGCCGGAGCCGCGCGTGGGACTGGCGTGGGATGTAGCAGGAAATGGGAAGACAGCGGTGAGGGCAAGCTTTGGAGTGCATCGCGCGCTGCTAGACACGCTGGATTACCGGCTGGATCAAACCGCGCCGTTTAACACGACGCTTTCTTACAGCAATACGACCGTGGCGAAGCTGCCGGAGTTATCGTTGGCGAGCGCAACGGGAGGGCTAGTGTCGCCGAGCAGCGTGCAGGCAGATCTGGAAACACCGACGGTTCTCTCGTGGACGCTGAAGATTGAGCGCGACGTGGCGCCATATACCACGCTTTCAGTAGGCTATGCAGGTTCGCACAGTTATCACCAGATTCTTTCGGAGGACTTGAACACGCCCAACTGGGTGGAATGCCCAGCTGCTGCATGCCCAGCAACACTCCCCGCAGGCACGATCTATTACACATCGACCAAGCTCGCCAATCCCAACCTTGCCAATACAACCTCATGGGTATCAGAGGGTATCAGCAACTACAACGCGCTCGAAGTGGACGTGAGGCGTCGCGTCGCGAACGGACTACAGTTGCGTGGAGTTTATACGTGGTCGCGGAATCTGGATGACGGTTCGGCATGGAATACGAGTGTTTCGTCGAATACGCCTGCGTTCGTGTCGTTTCCGGGAAATCCGAAGACAGACTACGGCCTGGCCGCGACAAACATCAGCCATGCAGCGGCAATTAACGGCACGTGGGATTTGCCCTTCGGCGACGGGCACGCGCTGTTGGGTTCGGCTCCGGCGGTTGCGCAAAAGCTTGCTACGGGATGGAGCCTGAGCGGGATCGGGACGTTGCAGAGCGGGTTTCCTTTTTCGCCGCAGTTAGGCTATAACCCGACAGGAAATGGCGACTCGCGAAATCCAGCGCGTCCACAATTGAATCGGTCGTTCCGCGGAGCGCTCTATCCGCGAACGCCGGGCGAGTGGTTCAATCCGGCGGCGTTTGAAGTGCCTTATCCGGGAGCGTTTGGAAATGCTTCACGCGATGCCCTGATTGGGCCCGGGCTCGCGGACGTGGATCTGTCGCTGCGGAAGACGACGGCGATTGGCGAGCGCGTTCATGCACAGTTCCGCGCCGAATACTTCAATGTGCTGAACCGCGCTAACTTCAGCACGCCGAATGCAGTGGTGTTCAGTAACGGGCCAACGCCTGGGAAACCGTCGACTGCGGCTGCGATTTCACCTACGGCCGGCGTGCTGACAGCGACGGCGACGACTTCAAGACAGCTTCAGTTTGCATTGAAGTTACTGTTTTAGTAAGTCGGAGGACCCGGAAGAAGATTGTGCGACTTCCTGCCTTTTGTTACTATTGAACTCACAGATGATCCGCGCCGCCCAAAGCCGCTTCTGTTGTTGCCTGTCGACCAACTTCGACGGGTGTGTAAACTAGTCTCCGATCCCACTGTAAAACTGATCGCAAAGACGCACCCTAGCTGATATGCCGGGTGTGGCTTTTCTTTCATACCGGCTTCATCAATCCTCATCAATGGAGAAGCCGATGCCGGCAACAGATTTCCAGCCGCAACCAGTCGCCGACAATCATTCAAGGATCAGCCATCTGCGGCAACTGGAAGCTGAAAGTATTCACATTCTGCGCGAGGTGGTCGCGGAGTTTGAGCGGCCTGTGATGCTGTATTCCATCGGCAAGGACTCATCAGTAATGCTGCGGCTGGCGCAAAAGGCATTTTTTCCGGGGCCGATTCCGTTTCCATTGCTGCACATCGACACGGGATTCAAATTTCGCGAGATGATTGAATTCCGCGATCAGTTGACCCGCCGGATTGGCGCGGATTTGCTGGTGTGGCGCAATGAGCTGGCGATTGCTGCGGGTACGAATCCGATTGCGCTCGACACGAAACGCTGCTGCGGACTGCTAAAGACGCAGGCGTTGCTCGACGCGTTGAATCACTACAACTTTGACGCGGCGTTCGGGGGGGCGAGACGCGATGAAGAAAAATCGCGCGCGAAGGAGCGTATTTACTCATTCCGCGATCATGCAGGCCAGTGGGACCCGAAGAATCAGCGTCCGGAGTTGTGGAATCTCTACAACGCGCGGCTTCATCCGGGCGAGAGCATTCGCGTGTTTCCGCTTTCAAACTGGACGGAGTTGGATGTTTGGCAGTACATCCACGAAGAAGAGATTCCGGTGGTGGAATTGTATTTCGCCAAGGAGCGGCCCATGTATGTGCGGGGAGACGCGCTGCTGCCGGTGGAGCAGGATTTTGTTTCGCGCACAGGCGAGCGGCCGCAACTGGTGAAGTCGCGACTGCGCTCGCTGGGATGCAGCCCATGCACCGGTGCGATTCGATCGGACGCGACGACGATCCCTGAGATTATCGCTGAGTTGATCTCCTTTCGATCATCAGAGCGCGCAAACCGCGTTATCGATCACGACCAGGAAGGATCTATGGAGATCAAGAAGCGGGAGGGCTACTTCTGAGATGAGTATCGTTGAAGTTGCCACTTTCTCCATTCAAGACTTCCTTCACCATGAGGCAGAGAAGGACCTGCTTCGTTTTTCAACGGCGGGAAGCGTAGATGACGGCAAGTCGACCCTGATAGGACGGCTGCTCTATGACACACAATCGGTGTATGACGACCAGGTGAGATCGATTGAAGGGAAAGGTACGACGGCGCCTGGACAGATTGATTTTGCGTTGCTAACCGACGGCTTGCGCGCAGAGCGAGAGCAAGGAATCACGATCGATGTTGCTTATCGCTACTTTTCGACTGCGCGAAGGAAGTTCACCATAGCAGATACGCCGGGGCACGAGCAGTACACGCGCAACATGGCTACTGGCGCGTCGACGGCGGATGCGGCTGTGGTGCTCCTCGATGCGAGGAAGGGCGTGCTGGTTCAGTCGCGCAGACATGCCTACATTGCATCGCTGCTGAGGGTCCGGACCATCATTGTGGCTGTGAACAAGATGGACCTGGTGGAGTATGACGAAGAGCGATTTCGTGCAATCCAGCGCGATTTTCGCATGACGCTGGATCAGATTGCAGATGATACGGGATCAGACGTAGACGCAAGTTTTGTTCCTGTCAGCGCGCTGGTGGGCGACAACGTTGTGCACCGGTCGGACGCGATGCGGTGGTACGACGGGCCATCGTTGCTGGAGATTCTGGAAGCTGTGCCGGCATCGCAGAGTTCGCATTCGGAACCGTTCCGCTTTCCCGTGCAGCGTGTGGTTCGCCCGGATCACCTGTTTCGTGGATATGCGGGACAGATTGCATCCGGAACGATACGGCCGGGTGATTCCGTGACGGTACTTCCTTCCGGCAAGTCTGCGAAAGTGGAGCGGATTGTCACATGGGATGGTGACCTGGAAAAGGCCGCGGCGCCGCTTTCAGTAACTCTTACGCTGGACCGCGAATTGGATATCAGCCGCGGCGACTTGATTGCACAAGCTTCGGAGCCTGCCAAGGTCGCCACGCAAATCAGTGCGTCGCTGGTATGGATGGATGAGCGGGCCCTTGACCTTGATCGGCGCTACCTGGTGAAACATGCGAGCCACACGGTGCCGGTGCGTGTGAGTTCGATCGACTTCAAGACGAACATAGAAACGCTGGAACGCGAGCCGTGTGAGAGCCTCGCCTTGAATCATATCGGCGGCGTTTCGTTGAGTTTGCTTCGCCCGATTGCATTCGATCCCTACTTGAAGAATCGTGCAACCGGAGCCTTCATCCTCATTGATTCCGAGACGAATGGGACGGTGGCCGCGGGGATGATCGTGGCCGCGCAGAGTTGGCCGCATAGCGCGGGTGAAAAGCAAGAGGACAACTGGAATCCGGTAACAGCTGGTGAGCGTCAGGCCCGCTGGGGACATCTCGGCAGCGTGCTGGAGTTGTCCGGTCCGGAAGCCGCGATTGACGCCGTGGAGCGGTCGCTCTTCTCAATCGGAGCGGCTACCTGCCGAATCGATACAGAGCGCGATGAGTTTTTGTTGCACCCACTGCTGGTTGAGTTAGTAGCAGATGTTCAGGCGCGAGCCGGGCTCATCTCGCTAGTTGCCCGCGTGCGTGGTGACGGACCGCTGATTGCGCGAGTGGACGGCGCGGAGCTATCGACCGAGCCAGGCGAACTTGTGAAAGCGGTTTCGGCGATTCACAGACTCTTGCAATCGCGGGGGATCCTCGTTTCCGCAGAGAAGGCGAACCTCTGATGAGCACAATTGAAATTGGAGCAGAAGTGCGCACAAAACTTGACCGGGTTCGAGCGGAGCTCGCTCGCGAGATCACGGGACGGGGCGACGTTTGCCTGACATGCAGCTTCCAGGCAGAAGATGTGCTGCTGGCAAAGCTTGCGCTCGAGTTTGATCGTGAGATCCCGATTCTGTTTCTCGACACGGGCTACCACTTTGCGGCTACCTATGAGTACCGCGACCGAATTGCGCGCGAGTGGAAGCTGAACCTTATCAACCTGCTACCAGGGCAGACGGTTGCCGAGCAGGAGGCTGTCTCCGGACTGCTGCACCGGTCGGCCCCGGACCAGTGTTGCAAACTGCGGAAGGTTCGGCCGCTGTTCAAGGCGGTTACCGGCTATAGGGTGTGGCTGGCAGGGCTGAGACGAGAGCAGGCGAGCACGCGGGCAGGACTTGAAGAGTCGGCGATTTTCACGCTGCCGGATGGAAAGCAAGTGCTGAAGCTTGCACCGCTGGCCGCCTGGACTACGCGCGATGTGTGGCACGCTTGCAGCCAGCTTTCGATTCCGCTGCTTTCCCTTTATGACGCAGGCTATTCGTCAATCGGATGCGAGCCATGCACATCGCTGCCGACAGACCCGAATGACCCGCGTTCGGGCCGTTGGGCCGGCCGCAAGGTAGAGTGCGGCATTCACATTGAAGAGCCGTCGACGTAAATGAGCACTCGAGGAGCAGCATGCGATACATCATCGGTATGTTAATTGCGGTGTTTATAGCGTTAACCGGTGTGGGAGCGGGGACCATCACGGTGCCTGTGCTGGTGCTGTTTCTCGGCGTGCCGGCGCCGGAGGCAGTCGCCATCGGGCTCTTGTTCTCCTCCGCTGTGAAACTGATTCTGGTTCCGGCGCAAGTCGTGCAGGGAAACGTCGCGTGGCGCACGCTGGGTTTCATGCTCCTTGGCGGCGCACCAGGAGTACTGATTGGCTCGCTCCTGCTGAAGAGTCTTGCGAGCTCAGGGTCTGTCTATTTGTTGAATGGCATTCTCGGCGCCTTCCTTGTCATAACCGCCGCGTGGCAGCTCGTGTTCACTTTCAGACCGATGAAGCGCAATCTGGAACGGCGCGATCGCAGTTCGATTTTACCCTGGCTGATGTTTCCGGTCGGAGCCGAAGTGGGATTTTCATCGGCGGGCGCTGGAGCACTGGGCAGTGCGGCTTTGCTGAGTTTGACTCCACTAGAGCCGGCGCAGGTTGTAGGTACGGACATCGCATTTGGATTCGCGCTCTCGCTGTTGGGCAGTGGCGCACATTGGTCTTCGAGCGGCACAGACACCGCACTTCTATTCGAACTTGTCGCAGGAGGAATTGTTGGCGCCCTTGGCGGCGCAATCGTGAGTGCGCGCATACCGCGACGTCCTCTACGAATCGCGCTCTGGACCTGGCTCCTGGTGCTTGGCTGCCAGTTCCTCATTCAAAGCTATCGCATAGAGTTTCTGGGCCTGCATCCGTCGAAGAGCGAATCCGGCCGAACCCCTAATTCGAGAGATACCAACGTAGGTCGTCTGAAAGCGCCGTGAATCGCTTGTCCAATTCATGGAGAATCTAAGTAGGATTGCCAAGGTAAAATTGGTTTTCACTGGACCCGGAAAAGCGCCGGCCGGTAGCGAGGATTTACCTTCATGCGCCCCGGAGTTGCCCTTGGCGTGTGCCTGGGCGTCGTTGCATGGATCACGCGAAGGACGAGCCTTCCGTTTTCGGTAAGCGTCAGACCCACGCATTCTTCGCGGCCCAGGCAGGGGTAAACCCAACATTGCTGTTACCAGGGGCAATCTGTCAGCCTGTTTGCTCGTCGTAGCGAAGCAGGAGCTGAGTTCCGATGGATTGTGGGCCAATTCGCGGCGGATCGATAGGCAGCCAGGAGTTTAGGTCGAGCTGGAAGCTGCCATAGGGATTGACGTGGGCGTAGATCGAGGGCGTGATCCCCCGGAGATCATTGGTGTTGAGTCGGTTGCGCCAGGCAGACTCGGCCAGAACCTGCTGGATCATGAGAGTGTTCACGTAAACGAGCGAAAGCCGGACAGGTGCAGGGAGAGCATGCTGATCTCCTGATCGTCGATGCGGTTCGAGGCCATTTCACCGCCTTTGCCAAAGTAGATGAAGTCGTTAGCGCTATTCCAGTTTTCGATGACGTTTAGCCCCTCGTGAATCTCCCGCCGCAGTTCCATCGACCTCAGATACCGGCAGAGAAAGATGGTCTTGCTGGCTTTGCCCAATTCCGCAAGCGCCCGGTAAACCGGGTGTTTCACGTCGGATCGCCGGAAGCGGCGCAGGATATTTTCCGTGTCAGCGGTGCCCAACCTCATGGCAGTCGCGTACTTGACCATCTGATCGTACTGCTGTGCAATCAGTTCCCAGTTGATCGTCCTGGACAGGATTGGCGCAAGCTGGGGATAAGACACGAAGTCATCCTGTCGATAAAGCCGTTGCGTAGGGATGGCCTTGAGCCGGGGCAACAATTCGAAGCCGAGCAGTCGGCAGAACGCAAAGGCCACTTCGCTCTGGCCGTGGCTATCGGTATATTGTTTCTCGACCTCCATGTCCGTGCAATGCCGAAGGACGCCTTCGATCATGGCAGCAACCTCGGAAGAGGAGCATCGCTTAAACTGCGAGTAGATGCACGTGGACTTACGGTCTACGTGCCAATAAATCATGACGCCTCGGCCGCCGCAGCGGACGTGCCTATCCGTAATGAAATTTGATCGAAGAGATTAGGTGGAAGCTCCAGGCTCTGCAAGAGCGCAAGCTTGCTCAACTCTTCTTCCAACGTCTCTATGCTGACTGGACCGGGGTCGGCGCGAACATCATGCAATGGAACGCTCATTGATTCTGGCGAGGGAGGTTCCAGGAGTGCATCGAGTCGCGCGGTCGTCGTTGGAGAGAGTTGGCCGAACAGGTGTTCGCCAACATTCTCCTCAAAAGTCTGTAGTGTGGAACGGAGCATCCGCTCCAGTCCGCCTGCGGTTGGCGGTTCTCTCTTGAGTTCGCGGAACCTCTGCCGCGTTGCCTCTAGAATTCGTTCCGGATGCCTCTCCTGCGCGAGTACATGCTCGCGCAACCAACCCATCACGTTTTCGGAGTCTTCGGAAGTTGCCTCGCGAAAACCAAACAGCTACCGAATCTCGGCGCGATGATATTTGATCGTGCGGCCCAGCCAGTCATACTCGGCCCAGTCAGATGGGGCGACCTTCGTCTGCATGACAAGGTAATGACGGCTGCCGACGAGATTTCGCTCTCACTATTCGGGAACCGCCCTTCAGCCTGAAAGAACTTAAGAAGGGCAGCAAAACCCACACGACCAGGGCCGCTCTTATTCATGAGAAACACAAGCTCACTGGGCGCGAGCGTCCAACGTTCGATCAACTCGTCCGGGGTTGATTCTCGATTCATAGGGCAGTGTTGCAACCGGGACCGTCGCAAAACTCCTAACTTCTGCGAGGATCTGAAATACACTCAAATTCGGCCCAATTATCTTCGCGAAATTATCTCGCAAAAGCAAATTAGATTGCTATATATTTTGCGAAGGATTAGGTGCGTGCAGAATGAAAATCGGATACGCCAGAGTTTCCACCGAAGATCAGAAGCTGACGATCCAGCTCGAAGCGCTCAAAAAGGTTGGTTGCACCCGAATCTTTCGTGAGAAAGTCTCTGGAACGTACCGTGACCGGCCGGAACTTAACCGTATGCTCGATCAGTTGCGGACGGGCGACATTGTCACCGTCTGGAAGCTGGACCGTCTCGCGCGCTCGACCCGCAATCTCCTGGAGATAGTGGAAGCGATCGGCAACTCGGGAGCCCGTTTTCAATCCGTCTCCGAGCCTTGGGCCGACACCACCACGCATGCCGGCAAGATGATCATGACTATCTTCGCGGGCATAGCTGAATTCGAACGCGATTTGATTCGGGAGCGCACTGGGTTTGGTGGTGGTGGAATGTCACCAATTACAATGGCGTCGCCGAATACACAAGTTGCTCAAGCGGTGCTTGTAAATCAACTGGTACTGTAGAATCCGACCCAACTTATGTGGCAAACGATAACGGATGGGATGAGGGTGACTTTTCATGCGTCTACTGAACATACGCCAATCATCTTTGCGGATTGCAATCGTAGGACTTGCATTCCTCTGCGCAAACCTAGTGCTCGCTAGCACCGTCGCAAGCGCCGATGATGCGGTAAACGCACGAATTTCAGCGTTTCCCGACGGAGCGCTGGAAATCGAGGCCACAAACAATAGTCGTTCCTCTATTACTGCGCTTATAGCAGTAGGTAAGCGGCATTTCACGCAACCGGAACGCAAAATCCAGTCTGTTCGTGTCTTCGACTCAGTGCTGAACCCATTTGGCACACCAGCACTGCTGTTTGGCCAGAAGCATGTATTTAGAATGTTCGGTCCCATACAGGAGACTGCGGCCTCCAATACACGTGAGGCCGAATTGAAGGCAGCAATATTCAGCGATGGATCGACATGGGGAGACGAACGGTGGATCAATATTTTGCTGCTGCGACGTCGGGTCGCATACAAATGCGAGAGTGACGCACTTCAAGTTCTTACGGACGCCAAGCTACATTCATGGGGACCGGATACAATCCTGGCTAAGCTAACGACTACGCAGGGCAGGCACATGGCCGAAGCCCGATCGGTGGCGGAGAAACAGATGACCGATGCAATATTCACCGAGACAAACATGCTCGTTCAACATTCGATCAAGAAGATGCAGCTTGCGGGAATGGAGGCGGCCATCGGCTCGCATATGAACTCTTCGAAATATACGGAATCCGCGGTTGAAAGGTTGTTGATGCGACTTCGTGGATTAGAAGACTCGAAACCGGATGCCGCGAAATAGAGTACACCCGGAATGTCTTCTCCAAACATCAAGAACTACCGCAGGAATCATGAAATTAGGGATAGTTAAACATGGGTCAAGGTTGCAACGATCGTTCTCGAAGTCTCCTTCGAGCGGGAATGCATATACTACCTATGTTTGTCTGGGTTTCATCCCAGGCTGCCGTACCGCCGTCAGCCCCAGTGGAGCCGGCGGTGCGGATATGCGTCGTACCTCTAAAGCAGGGGGGGGGGGAGCCCAAGCCGGAATCGCTGCAATAGATGTGAAGAAATTGGCCGCCGAGCTCTCTTTGCTCAAGCTCGCAAATGCCTCGGCACTCTTGGGCATTCCAGTGGCAGGACTGGACAGCCGAGATGCCGACGCGCTGCTGGAACGCGACGGATGCCAATACACTGTGCAGATATGGCGCTACGAAAGCGCAGATGGTAATTACAATTTGCCGGCTGGTTTACCTGATATTGCGTTGCCACAAGAGGTTGCGCCCATGCCGGTCGGCGATCGTGATTTGATTCTCTATAAGCTGAGAGCACCGGGAAGACGCAAGGACATTTACACCGGTTCCGCATATCCTCCGATTTATCGCTCTCGCAGTCATATTCTTATTTCTCCTTATCCTTCAATGGCCGCGCAGGTAGTCAAGAGTCTCAATCGCATGGAAGGCCGTCGGTAAAACCTCAGTTTCTCTCGTTTGGAAGCGCGATACGGATCAGCGTCAGAAGAGCGCGGCTGCACGGTAGAGGAATGTCTATCCAAGCGCCCAGATTTTCTTCCTCCGGCCGAGTTTTCTCGAGGCAGGTCAGATCAAGGCCTCGTCTCCCGGTTGCCCGTCGATTCGCCGCGGTTTGTCCTTCAATCCGTCGGAACTCTGCTCCTGCTTCGCTATGACCAGCAAACGGGGTGACAGATTGCCCCTGGTGACAGCAATGTTGGGTCTACCCCTTGATACGACTTTTGCTTACCCGGTCTTTAGGAAAGTATGGACCTGTGGTCTCGGCGCTTGGCCTGGGCTGCATGGCCACGTCGGAATTTTACGCTCACAGTGATCGTGACGAGGCATTGAATACGATCCCCGCCGCGCTCGACGCTGGAGTGAGCCTCTTCGACACGGGCGACTTCTACGGAATGGGCGACAATGAAATATTGTTGGCCGAGGCCCTGCGCGGACAGCGCGAAAAGGCGTTCGTTCAAGTGAAGTCGGGCGCGCAACGCGGTCCGGACGGTGAGTTTATTGGCATTGATACTCGACCGTCGGTTTTGAAGAACGCGTTGGCTTATTCATTGAAGCGACTGAAGACCGACCACATCGATTTGAATCAGGTGGGCCAGGATCCAGCGGTTCCTATCGAAGACACCGTCGGCGCGATAAGCGATTTGGTTCAACAAGGCTATGTTCGATACGTCGGCCTTACCAACGTCGACGCCGAAACCGTCCGTCGGGGTCACTCCACTCATCCCCCCACCGCTCAACAACTTGAATATAGCCTGATGGCTCGCCAAATCGAACATGCCGTGCTTCCGATGGGCCGGGAGCTTGGGAGTGTGTGGTGGCCTATCCGGAAATAATGCTGCTCTGAAATCCTAAAAGGCAACTGCGGATCCCTCACTCCCCCACCTCATCGACAAAGACCCGTCGCTGGGGGGCCCGGCTACGCGCAAGGGTGACAGCGTGTTGGCTGTGTGGAAGGCGGCTGCCTTCCGACTTGTTGGTGTGGCGACCTATCGATGCGATGCGGTGATTTCATCTTTGTAGACTTTGCCGCCTTTCATCACAAATGAAACGTGCTCCAGTACCTCAACGTGATCGAGGGGGCTAGCTGTGACAGCGATCAGGTCGGCGTACTTCCCTGCCTCAAGGGTGCCAACGTTGGCGGCGCGATCAATCAGGTCAGCCGCGCTCGATGTGGCGGCGCGAATGGCTCCCGCCGGGGTCATGCCGAACTTGACCATGTAATGAAACTGCTTGGCGTTGTCGCCGTGAGGATAGACGCCGGCGTCGGTGCCGAACGCGATTTTGACCCCGGCGGCGACGGCCTTGGCGAAGTTTTCGCGCTGGAGACGGCCGACCATCTTCTCTTTGTCGACATTCTCTTTGGGCAGGCCGAACTCGACGGCTTTGCCAAGGATGTAGTCGTCGTTGTAGATGTCGGCGACGAGATAGGTGCCGTGGGCTTTCATCATCTCGATGCCCTCGGCGTCGATGAGGCTGCCGTGCTCGATGGAGTCGACGCCGGCGCGGACTGCATCCTTGATGCCTTCGGTGCCGTGGGCGTGGGCGGCGACTTTGCGGCCAGTGCGATGGGCTTCATCGACGGCCACCTTCATTTCTTCGTACGTGAGCTGCTCAGCGCCGGGTTTGTCACCCTGCGAGAGAACGCCGCCGGTGGCGAGGATCTTGACGACGTCGACACCATATTTGATTTGCGCGCGGACGACGTGGCGCATCTGCTCGGGGCCGTCGACGATGGCGAAGTCTTTTTCTTCGGGATACATCATGTTGGAAACGGCAGGGGCGAATCCGTTCATGTCGCCGTGGCCGCCGGTGATGGAGATGCCGGGGCCGCTGGCTACAACGCGGGGGCCGGGGATGAATCCCTCGTCGATGGCACGACGGAGGTCGACGGCAAAGAAGGGCTGCGAGCCTACGTCGCGCACGCTGGTGAAGCCGGCGAGGAGGGTTTTGTTGGCGTTGACGACGCCGGCGAATCCGCCAGTGAAGGGCGTGTCTTTCACTTCATTGATGGGATCGTACTTGTCGGCGCGGCCTTCGAGATGGGTGTGGCAGTCGATGAGTCCGGGGAGTACCCAGGACTGGGAAAGATCGACGATGGTGGCTCCGGCGGGAATGGCGAACTGCGCGGCGGGCGCGACTTTGGTGATGCGTTCGCCCTCGACGACGAGAATCATGTTGTCGCGCGCGCTGTCGCTGGTGGCATCGAAGAGGTGGCCGGCCTTAACGTAGACGATGGGGAGCGGAGTGGGAGCAGGAGTTTGGGCGGAGACTATGCAAGCGGCAAGAAAGGCCACTGAAGAAACGGCGAGGCGGGAGGCACGAAGGGCGCGAGACATGGGTATCTCCTAGCAAAGAGGTGCGTGGGCTGAACGCATTATAAAGAGGTCGAGGGTCGACAGATGCACGAGGGCGTCACGATTGTTGATCGGAAGGACTGACCCGTTTGCGATTGGGAGCGCTGCGGCGGCGGTGAAGGAA